>Ga0181524_10000952_pt1 | contig 34498 bp, 26 predicted proteins | sample PEATcosm2014_Bin_34_FD_119761 | JGI IMG/M metagenome (GOLD analysis project Ga0181524, IMG submission 119761) | Peatland microbial communities from MTU Mesocosm Facility, Houghton, MI, USA - PEATcosm2014_Bin05_60_metaG | ecosystem: Environmental > Terrestrial > Soil > Wetlands > Peat | place... | reverse complement strand
TTTCAAGCTTTCCCGCGTCGTGGCGCTCACCAAGAAACAAGAAACCATCCTCAAGGCCATCGACAAGCGACTCCTCCGGGCGCAGGATTGATGTAGTGATCACTTTTTAGGTCGAATTCAGGCATCAACTCTGCACTCAAGAGTCAGGCCAGATGCGCTTCCATGTCGCCCAGCTATCGCGCCAAACGAGGGACTGGATGCGGATTTCGGATTTCGGGGCCTCGGATTTCGGATTTTGGCCCTCGACTTTCGGACTTCGAACCCCGATTTGTTGGGTTGCGATCCCGCTCCTCTTCGATAGATTACTTGCATGAGCCGTGTTGAGCTGGCAGTCGAAAAGGTCAAGCGCGTCGATGAAAATCAGGCGGAAGCGCTCCTGGAGTGGCTCGAACTCCGAGAGAATCACGAGGCCCTCCGCCAGCGGTTGGATCGAGAAATCGAGTCGGGGTTAGAGCAGTTGAGACGGGGGCAAAAGATCCCGGGCGCACAAGTTCATGCCGAAATCCGCGAGCGAAGCCGAGAACGGCGCGCCAAGGCCGATGGCTGAGTTCTTCACCGCACCATCACGGTTGCGAGCCCGGAACCGCGAATGGGGACTGAGATGACGTTGTCTGTGAGTTCGAGCGGCCCCTGGGGTTCTTCCACCAGATTGCACGCAACGGCCTTCCGGGCCGGCCAATGCCTGAGACGGACGTGAGCGGTTGCCGGCTGGCCGCTGACCTCCCAAAGCCGCAAGACCAACCCCTCCCCGGCCTCGGCCTGCTTGGCGCCCAGCAGCAGGACATTGGGCTCGAGGACCTCGACGAGGCTGCCCGAGCCTGACGGCAAGGGGGCGCCGGCGTTGGCTTGGCCGGGAAGGGCCAGGAGCGGATTGGACGCTGCCCAGCCGAATTGGGCGGAGGCGGTGTTGTCGGCCTTGGCGCGGCTGGTGATCGAGAAGCGAAAGAGGTTCTCGCCGCCCTGGTCCGGTTTGTAGTTCGTGTACCAGTAATTGTTCATGACGTAGGCGTAAAGGTGGCCGTTGTCCATCGTGAGGTGGCGCGGCCACTTGCCGCGGTTGATGTCCTGAAAACAGACCAGCGGCGAGTCGGGGGTCGTCCAGGCGATAGCGGCGTCGCCGGTCTCGATTTCGACGAAGTGCTGGACGGCGAACCATTCGAGGCAAGCGCCGGGCAGCATGCCGTTATTGGCGTTGACAATTCCGTCCGCGCACTCGTAGCGGAACGTCGGGTTTGCGGTTGCAAAGGGGAACGAGAAATAGACAGCTTCCTTTTCGCGGGTGGGAGTCTTGGTGAACCGGTTGGCAATGTCCACGCGCCGGAGGTGGTTCCAAACCGTGACCTCGGAAACGAGGCGCGGGGTCATGGCAGCGGAGCTTTCAACGATCATCCGCTCACCCAGGCCGCCAAGGCGGAGCCGGCGCATGGTGGCCTTCCCCGGCGTCGAAATCCTGAGTTTCGGATCGACGCCCCCTTCGTCCCTCACGATGCGGCTGCCCTCGCCCCCGGCCACATAAAGGTGCTGGTTGAGGGGATACGGCGCCCGGGCATCCACCAACTCCCGGCGCAGTTCCTTGTCGAAGAGGCTGGTGATTGCGCCGGAGACGGGGTCGAAGCCAAGGCGGTAGAAACGGCTCTCGATAGCGGCGCCCTCGGCCGGTTGCGGATGCGGGGCGGGAGGAGCCGCGCCCCAGCCGAGTCTGAAGGCGCGGTAGCCGCAGGCCGGTACATCTTTAACGAGCAGAAGAGTTCCTTCCGCTGTCTCGCAGGCCAGGACATCCGGTTCCATGACGGAGGCCCCTTGGGGAAGCCGGACCTGGACCACATCGGTGCGCGGCCAACTCGCGGAGTTGATGACGACCAGCGAGGGCGCCTCCATTTGGACCAGGGAGACCCATCGGGCGGCGCCTTGCTCGAGCAACGACCGGGCTTGGGCATCCGCATCAAGGGCAAACTGCGCCTTGGTCTTCCACTGTTGCTTGGAGGACTCGCTGTCCGGCTCGGTAATCGAGGAGTAAGCCCCCCAGATATGCTCATCGTAGAGGAGGCAGTTGCGCCAGGCGCCGCCAAGGGCCGGGGCCGGGTAAGGCGCCGGGCCGGGCGCAAGGGGTTGTGCCAGGGCAAGCAAGGTCTCGGCCCGCGCCAGGGATTCCTGGGCGTTGCGGCACAGGGCCGTCTCGCGGGCCGAGGAGCCGGCCCCATCCTCCCAATAAGCGCCGCCGCTGCCGCGGACCACGTGCAATTTGTCGGCGAAGTGGTGCTCGATATACTCGAAGAACTCGTCGTTGCGCGAGAGGATCACCTTCGGGAACTCGTAATGCTCGTTCCAGGCCTTGGCGGTTTCGGCCAGTTCCGGTGTCAACTGTCCGTTGTCACCCAGAGCCCCGTGAAGCCAGATAGCGTCATAAGGATAATCGGTGCGGCTGTCATAAGTTCTGAGCAGGGCCAACAACCGCCCGTGGGCGGCGTCAAAGTTCCGGGTCAAGCTCCAATGGGCAGCCTGGCCGTAGCCCGGGGCGAACATCATCAGGACGCGGCTGCCATCCGGGCCTTCCCACCAGCAGGGGCTAAGGTCCTGCATCCGGGTGAAGGGATAGGCGCGCTCGTTGTTGATGCCGCTGGTGAAATAACGAATGCCCGCCCCCGCCAGCAGCATCGGCAGGGACGCTTCCTGAGTAGGCACGTCGCTGATCATCGCGCTCCGGCATGGCAACCCGTAACGGGTGCAGAGGCTGTGCGCAAAGGATGTCAAACGGCACCCTGCTTCGTGCGAGCACAGCCCGGTCAGGATGTTGTCATAGAGCGCCTGGATGCCCAGCCGGCCCTCCTTGGCATAACGCACAAACCGATCGACCTTCTCACCCTGGCGCGCCGCAAAGTAGTTCTCCGCCTGCCAGGCCACTTCCAGGTTCCACTTGAAATCGGCGAACTTCCCCATCAATTCGAGCGCCAGGTCTGTGTTCTCATTGTGGCGCTCAACGCACTTGGTCTGGAGGTCGGTGTAACCGATGTCCGTATGGGCGCTGGGGGCGACGAAAATCTTCCATTTGGTTTCAGGGTGAACTTTGACAGTCGTGCTCCGGCTCTGGGCGCCGGCCCGGGCGGTTATGGTGGCCTCGAAGGGCTCAGGTGAGTCGGGCGCGCCGATTTCCAATTGGGGCGTGCCAACCTCCTGGCTCAGACGAAAAGTCCGGAGCCGCTCTGCGCCTGGCCTGCGAACCGAAGGGTCCGGCGCACCGTCCTCCTGGCTCAGTCCGCAGAACCAGATCGGGTCTTTGATCGGCGCGTCAATCCTCTCCCCGCCCCCTTGGACACCAAGGGCGACCTCCGCCAGAAGCGAGTTGGCTGTTACCTTGACGTTGAGCGCCCGGCGCACCTTGCCTTGCTGTCGGATGAAAAATGGCATGGCTTCGGCCGCGACGCTCCGGATTTCGGGCGCCTCCGGACTGGCCTGAAGCTCGTTCCAAAGCCCCAGAGCATCGTAGAGCACCCACGAGCCTCCCGCAACGGCCAGCACGATGTCATTGGTGCCCGGGTGAAACAGACCGGCCGGAACTGTCAGTTCGATGCTTTGCGGTTTGCACCCAGGCGCGTGGTTGAGCGGGGCTTGGCTGGCACCGGGTTGAAGCCGGAACTGGGCCTTTCGCCCGCCCACAGTGACGACAAAAGCGGGACGACTCCCTGCGTGGACATCGGCCAACTGGACACGCAGCGTGTAATTGCCTTGCGGCCGCTGAGCCAGACGGAAACGAATAGTAAAGGGATGGATGCGGCTGCCGGCCCATTCATCCTCCGGTCCCGGCTGAATGAATGGCCAGTCGCGGACGGCCTGGCTGCGGCCTATCTCGAAAACAACCGGCGCGGCATCAAAACGCTCCTCAAAGCCCCGGTAGTTCCCGCCAAGGGCGAACTCGGCGCTGCTCTTGTCAGACTCGCCGATTTGCCAGACGAGCCTCGTCTCCCCTGCCGCGGCGCTCAGAATGAGGCTCATGGCCAGTATCGCCGCCATACCCAGGGCCTTATTCCAATGAGCTTTCAAGATGACACTAAGGCGCGCCGGATTTTGGACCTCTGGCGAGGCCCGAGCGAGGCGGATATCCGCAGCGATCTGCAACGAGCGAGCAACGAAGCCAAAGGTCCAAAAGACAAGCGAATTAGTGTCATCTTGAAAGCTCATTGGAATTAGAGCGCGGTTTAACAGCATTCTGACATGGGTGTCGAGTGTCGAGTGCCGGGGGAGGGCGATCAAAAGAGTCGGTCAGCACACGGCGCTTCCATGCCCCGAAGGGGCTTCCGAGAGCGGTGTTGCCCGACCCATGCCGCCGTCCTTTCATAATGTTCCAACTCAATCGCGTTTGTCGCCAGGTCTTGGATACCACGACACTCTCCACCCCGTCCAGCCAACGGTTGAACAGGCCGGACGCCAGTCTCATTGACCGCCGCTTCAGCGCGGTGTGCGTATGCGGCGAGACGTCGCAGCCCTTTCAACGGCTTTCCACGCTCCCTGCCAAACCGTTGAAACGGTTGCAGCGCCCCCGGCGCCTTCTTACACCGGGCTGAAGCCACGGTGTTAATGGAACGTCTCGCCGGGGTGCGGAACATCGGCGCCAAGGATGCCGGCTGAATTGCTTGCATCGAGGCGGAGCTTATGTTCCACTGGCTAAGTGGGGAGGAGCGCCAACTCCTCCCTTAAGACTTTTATCAGGAAATGAAGAATGCCATGCTTTCGGCCGGTCTGATGAGTTGCGTGATCAGCGCAGCTTTCGGGCAAACAAACCTCATCATCAATGGCAGCTTCGCATTGCAGAACCAGGTCGGGGCAAACGGGGTCGGCGGTTGGGAGATCTCCCAAATGGCCCCGGGCATCCGGTACAGCCCTGCCGTGGCGTACGACGGCGCGTACTACCTGGCTCTGGGCGCGAACAGTTACCTCCAGACGGCGTATCAGACCATCACGATCCCTACGAACGCAGTGGGCGCGATACTCGAGTATTTCTACAATGTCTATTCCACCAGCCTCAGTTCGAGTGACTTGATGGAATCGCTCATCGCCTACCCCAGCAGTGTGGCGGCCGTCACGGTTGATACGGAATCGGGCGCCAACTCCGACGCAGCCCAGGGCCCCGGTTATTACCACGAAGTGACCTACGGCCTCAACGCCTGGATCGGCCAGACAATCGAAATCGAGTTTGCAGCTTCCGCCAGCGCGGAGACCGTCTTCAACATTGATGACGTAGCCGTTTGGGTGGAAACCCCGACCGATGTTCCGCCCAATGATTACTTTACCAACCGCACGGTCCTGACAGGGACCTCGGTCATGGTCGAAGGCAACAATACGTTCGCCACCACGGAACCCGGAGAACCCGGAATCAAGGGCTATCCTCCCTTCAATTCGCTCTGGTGGAGTTGGACGGCCGCCAACAACGGCACGCTCAACCTCAGCACCTACGCCACGTCCTTTCCCAACCTCCTGGCCGTTTACACCGGCTCTTCCATCAGCAATCTGACTCAGGTCGCCGCGGCGATCTCTGCCGACGAAATCGGCAATCCGGCCCAGCTCACCTTCCTGGTCAATGCCGGCACCCAATATCAAATCGCGGTCGATGGCTACCAGGGGGCTTATGGCATCGTGGAACTCGCCTTGAATTTCGAGCTTGATACGACTCCCCCCTCTCTTTCAATCTCCTCGCCCACCGCCAATGCGCTGCTGACCAATTCGACCGTCGTCGTCACGGGCACCGCCAAAGACAAATTCGCCATGGCAGTTGTCGAATACCGATTGGAAAACGCCGCCGGCACTAATGCCTACCAGCCCGCCAAAGGCACTACCAATTGGTCCGCCACCATCACCAATCTGCTGCCTGGTTTGAATACCGTCCGCGTCTTCGGCATCGACATCAGCAGCAATGTCTCCCCGCCTATCGCTCGCTCGTTCACCTACGCGGTCGTCAAGCCCCTCGTGGTGACGATCCGCGGGAACGGCACTCTCAAGCCCAATAATTACAACGGCGCCGCGCTCCAGCTCGGCAAGAGCTATACCATCACTGCCACGCCCGCCACCGGTTCCATCTTCGTCGACTGGACCGATGGTGGCGGCAACATTCTGGCCACCACCACCAAGCTCTCCTTCACCATGGCGCCTGGCCTGGAACTCCAAGCCAACTTCATCCCCAACCCGTTCATCCCCCTCCAGGGGACCTACGCCGGGCTGTTTGCCGACACCAACAGCTTCTCCTGGGCCAACGCCGGCTCCTTCTCCGCCACCCTCACCAGCCAGGGCAGCCTCACCGCCCAACTCCAATTGGCCGGGAGCACCTACCGGTTCTCCGGCCCGCTCTCGCCTTATGGCGCTTACTCCAACTCCGTCGCCGGCCCCGGCGGCAAGCCCCTTACGCTCCATCTCCAACTGGACCTGGCCGGCAATCAAGGCCTGGCTGGCTCGGTAAGCAACGCCGCCTGGAGCGCCGAGCTGGCGGCCTACCTGGCGGTTCCCAAGGCCGACCTCGCCCAGGCCAACAAGAAATACACGCTGGTGATGGTCCCTCCGGAGCCGTCCGAGCCTTTAGGCGGACCGGGCGGCTATGGCTTTGGGACGCTGAGCGTCAACACCGCCGGCACTGTCGCCTTCAGCGGCATGTTGGGCGATGGGACCAAGGTAACCGCCGGCGGCGTCGTGGTCGGCTCGGGCCAATGGCCGCTCTATCTCTCGCCGTCGGTTTACGCAGGCAAGGGGTTGGTATGGGGCTGGCTCAGCTTTGTGACCAACGGCGCCGGCCCGGATGTTGCAGGCTCCCTGAGTTGGCTCAAGCAGGCCGGACTGTCCGGCACGCTGTATCCCAACGGGTTTGGGTTTACCAACGCGGTGCAGGTGCTGGAGTCCCTCTACTCCTACACCGGCGGCGCCCGCGTGCTTGACTGGACCAATGGGGTAATCGAGGTGGCCGGGGGCAATCTGGTCTCGAACCTGACCTACGGGGTGACCCTGGAAGCCAACAATAAGCTGGTCGGCACCAACAAGCTGAGCCTGACGCTGACAACTGCCACGGGCCTGTTCCAAGGCACCGTCCCACAACCTGGCGGCAAGACCAGCATCTCGGTCAACGGCGTGCTGCTCCAGGGGAACAACGCCGGTTATGGTTTGTTCCTTGGCCCGGCACAGAGCGGGAGCGCATACCTGGGGCCGGAGTAACAGAAATCCGAAGTTGAAAACCCGAAATCCGCAATCCGAAGGAAATCAGAAATCTTGACCGCTAATCTCCGCTAATCAGGTTTTTTATTAGCGTGGATTAGCGTGGATTAGCGGTTCGGTTCGGATCTCATCGCACCGCGGCCTTTGCCGCGGCCACCAGGCGGTCGGCCAGGCGAGTCGGCTCGGGCAGACGATATTTCACCGCGCAGTCCAGGACCAGCGCTTCCGCCGAGGCAAGGTCAAGCCGATGGCCGATGCTCACATAAACCGGCCGGATGCCTGTCTGGGTGCGAAGCACGGTCCCGATGACCTCATCCTTGTCCCGCAACGACGCGCGTCCGCCGCGCCGCGCCGGCGGCTCATCATGCGCGCCCACCAGCCGGCTCTTGGCGCATCCGACTGCCGGCAGACCGCAAAGCACCCCCAGGTGCGAGGCGATTCCGAACCGGCGCGGGTGAGCTATCCCTTGCCCGTCGCACATCAGCACATCCGGCGCTTGTCGCAGCTTGCGCAGCGCCGCCACCCAGGCCGGAATCTCGCGGAACGACAGCAGTCCGGGAATATAGGGAAATCGCAGTTTGCCCGCGGCGGTTTGCTGCTCCACCACCCGCCGCTCCCGCAAATCCCAAAGCACGACCCCCGCTATGCACCGGCTGCCGTCCGGCGAAAACGCCCCGTCCAGGCCGGCCACGAAACGAAACCCCTCCCTTGACCCGACCCGGCATACCAAACCTCTCATCTTCCCTTGCAGCGCGATGGCCTGCCTGGGGGTAAGCCGCCATGAATGCGGCGCACGGGCAATCTTCATGGCTTGGGCCAGGCGTCCGGAGCGCGGAGCGTGAGGGCGTGGAGCGTCCGAGCGTGGAGCGTCAGGGCATCGTAGCGCTTACTACGCTCCACGCTCCCACGCTTCACGCTCGACGCTCTCACGCTCCACCCGGAGCATTGAGATCTCGGAACTTGCCCTTGCACGAGCCTTAGCCTCCCGCCTGTTCCGCCACGGCCTTCATCTTTGCCAGGCCCGTCCTGGCTGCTTCCAGCGGGTCCTGCGCCCAATATTTGCGGTTGAAAAGCTCCAGCGACAGGATTGTCCGCCCGCCGGTCTTGCGTAGCGCGCGCAAGATCTCAACCAGCGGCGCGGTCCCGTCACCGGGAAACACGCGGTAACTGTCATCGATCTTCTCGCGCGGCGGGTCGCTGGGGTAATCGTTCATGTGCAGCACCTGGATGGTATCCGGTCCCAGCAACCGGATGCCGCGGTAGTCCGAACCCCCTTTGTAGAGGTGGAAGACGTCTGCCAGCACGCAGGCCTTGGGATGCCCGCTTTCCATGGCCACGCCGACACATTCGCCGAGGCGGCCAAAATTCCTGGAACCGCCCCACAGCTCCAGTTCGACTGTCAGCCCTGCCTGGTCGCCAAGCTCAAGCATCGCCCGGTAGCGTTCGGCCCCCTTGACGAAATCCAGCTTCGGCAGACCGGTCGCCCCCGCCGGCGGGGCCGCAATGCGGCGCGCGCCTATCTGTGCCGCCAGTTCCATATCGCGTTTGGCCCGCTCCAGGCCCCTGGCCCGCCGCTCCTCGTCTTCAACCAGCCATTCGGCAAAGCCGATGGCCCCTTCGACCGTCAGTCCTGCGTCTGTGATGCGTTTGGCCAAGTCTTTGAGCGCGCCGCCCTTATTCACATATTCCTGGAGCGTATCGATCCATGGCTCTATGGCGTCATAGCCCGCCTGGGCGGCTATCTCCACCTCTTTGACGATGCCCAGGTTCTGGCCCCGGATAGTCGCCATATTCAGGCAATACCGGAACGGGCGGGCCGGCGGTGAACTTTGCGGTTGCGCCGAGGCCCTCGCGCCGGGCAATGGGCCGCCCATCACCGTCGCGCCCACCAGCAGCCCCGCGTGAGTCAAAGCGTCGCGTCGTGAAAGCTTGCGTGTAATCATCTCTGTTCCATTACCCGAAATCTTCGCTTCTGGCCAGACCTGTTTTGTTCAGACGTTTGGCTTTGGACTTTAAGCCGAGTGTTTCATAGGGTCTAAGCTCAACGCATGTCGCAGATGTTGAAATCTTCGGGCGCTTTGGCCGCCGCCACCCTGACCAGCCGCGTGCTGGGCATGGTGCGGGAGATGGCCTATGCCGCCTTCATGGGCAACACCGAGGTCGCCAGCGCCTTTAAATGGGCCTTTCAGGTGCCAAATCTCTTTCGGCGTCTCCTGGGCGAAGGCGCGCTGACGGCCGCGTTCATTCCCATTTTCAAACACAAGGAGCGGCAGGAGGGGGAGCAAGAGATGTGGCGTTGCGCCAACGCCGTGATTTCCGGGCTTGTTGCCGCCGCCGGGGCCGTCACCGTCGTGGTGATGCTGGGGCTTTCGCTGTTGCTCGCGTTCGGGCACTTGCACTCGGATTGGCGGCTGATGATCCAGCTCTTGGAGTTGATGTTCCCTTATATGCTGATGGTCTGCCTTGCGGCAGCGCTAATCGGTATGGCCAACGCGCGCGGCCATTTCTTCGTCCCCGCCCTGGGCGCAGCGATGCTCAACGTGGTGATGATCGCCAGCGTCTGGTTGCTGGCGCCGCGGATGGGCAAGGGCCTCGAGCACCAGATTTTTGGCCTGGCGATTGGCGTGTTGCTTGCGGGCCTGGTGCAGGCGTCCTTTCAGTTGCCCATCCTGGCCAAAGAGGGCTTCCGCTACAAGTGGGTCTCGCCCTGGCGCGACCCCACGGTGCGCGAGGTGATCCGCAAGATGCTGCCGGGCTCCATTGGCGTGGCCGCCTTTCAAATCAACATCCTCGTCACCTCATTCTGCACGTTCTGGTTTGATAAATCGATCATCTCCACGTTCGACTACTCGGTGCGGCTCATGGAATTGCCCCAAGGCATGTTCGGCATTTCACTGGCCACTTACATGCTGCCGGCCCTTTCCGGCCTGGCCGCCGAAAAAAAGTATCCTGAATTTCGGCTGATGCTGCGCCAGGGCTTGGGCCACCTGGCCTTCGCCAACCTGGTGGCAGCCGCGATCTCCCTGGCCCTGGCCGAGCCGATCGTGCGCCTGATCTTCGAGCGCGGGAAGTTCGGCCCGGGCGCCACCCAGCGCGTGGCCCTCTCCCTGGCCTGCCTGGCGCCGGGCTTGCTCATGTTCTCGGTCAATAACATTCTCGCCCGGGCCTTTTACGCCCTCAAAGACATAAAGTCGCCCATGAAAATCAGCGTCTTCTGCCTGGCGTTGAACCTGGTCCTCTCGGTCAGTTTTGTGAAATACCTCCAGCATTCCGCTGTCGGCGGGGAAGTCGGCCTGGCTGTGGCCAATACTCTGACTGCCACCTTGAACGCCGTGCTCCTGGCTTATGCCTTGCGCCGCAAGCTCAACCACCTCGGCCTGGCCGCGCTCAAACCCATGCTGCTGGTCTTGCTGGGGGCGGCTATGCTGGCCGGCGTCATCGCAGCCGCGCTCGGTTCTCTTTGGGAGCAAAACCTCGGCCACGCCGGCCTCCTGCCTAAAATCGGCGCAGTCTTCGTGCCGGCAACAGTCGCCGGCCTCGCCTATTGGCTGGCCGCCCTGGCGGCTAGAGTGCCCGCCGCCACTGAAATCACCGGCCTGGTTCTGGCGCGGTTCCGCCGTTCCTGACCTCCGGAATGGTTACAGAATTGAACCGGAGAACTATGGCGTCGTGTATAAGTCCATTTTTTCATCGAAATCCATGAAACGCAGATTTCTCAAAAAAAGTTACAAACCCATTGACATCCTGGCCGGGGTCGCGTAGTTTCCCATGTCGTTGGGCCGAAAAAGTCAAAAGTCCGGAGCCCCCAAGCCTTTAGAAAAAGGGAAAATGAGGGGCGATGGGGTTTTGTCGTTTGCTGGCATCGGGATGAAAGGCAGATTGAATTTGGCCAGCTCCGGGGGGCATCGGAGCCGGTGCCCATGTAGCTCAGCCGGTAGAGCGCGTCCTTGGTAAGGACGAGGTCATCAGTTCAATCCTGATCATGGGCTCCAGTCCGCGTGGTTTCAGGTTAGTTTGATTAAAGAGCACGAAACAGAGACAATAACATTAGGAGAGAGCAATGGCTAAAGAGCAATTTCAACGAACGAAACCGCACGTCAACGTTGGCACCATAGGCCACATTGACCACGGCAAGTCGACTTTGACAGCCGCGATCGTCCAAACGCAGTCAACCAAAGGGCTGGCTACACCCATCTCCTACGCCCAGATTACCAAGGGGGGCACGATTCGCGATGAGACCAAGACGGTGACGATCGCTGTCTCGCACGTCGAGTACCAGAGCGATAAGCGCCATTATGCGCACATCGACTGCCCGGGCCATGCGGACTTCATCAAAAACATGATTACCGGGGCGGCGCAGATGGACGGAGCCATCCTCGTGGTGGATGCCTCTGAAGGCCCGATGCCGCAGACCAAGGAGCACGTTCTGCTGGCCCGCCAGGTTGGCGTGCCCGCCATCGTGGTCTATTTGAACAAGGTTGACCTCGTGGACGACCCCGAGTTGCTCGAGTTGGTGGAGATGGAAGTTCGCGACCTGCTCAACAAGTACGAGTTCCCAGGGGATAAGACGCCCGTCATCCGGGGCAGCTCGAAGCTGGCCCTGGCCGGCGATCCTGCGGCCCAAAAGTCCATTCAGCAATTGATGGAGGCCATTGACGATTTCATCCCGCTGCCGATGCGCGACGTGGACAAGCCGTTCCTGATGTGCATTGAAGATGTGTTCAATATTGAAGGACGCGGCACGGTCGTTACGGGTCGTGTTGAACGCGGCGAACTCAAGCGGATGGACGACGTGGCAATCGTTGGCTTGCGCGACACCCGCAAGACCGTGGCTACCGACATCGAGATGTTCCGCAAACTCCTCGATTCGGCCAAGGCCGGCGACAACGTCGGCGTGCTGCTGCGCGGGACAAAGAAGGACGAGGTCGAGCGCGGGATGGTGCTGGCCAAGCCCGGGACCATCACTCCGCACACCCATTTCAAGGCGGAGGTCTATGTCCTGTCCAAGGAGGAAGGCGGGCGCCATACCCCGTTCTTCACCAATTATCGTCCGCAGTTCTATTTTCGCACTACCGACGTGACCGGCACAGTTACCCTTGCGCAGGGGGTGGAAATGGTCATGCCGGGCGACAATGTGACGGTGGAAGTCAAAGTCATCGCCCCTGTGGCCATGGAAAGATTGCAGCGATTTGCCATTCGCGAAGGCGGTCGCACCATTGGGGCCGGGCGGGTCACCGAAGTCCTGGAGTGAGAGGACTTGCCTGACAAACGAGAAAAATTATTCGACGGCAGGACCGGGCAGTGCAGGGCGGTAGCTCAATTGGTAGAGTAGCGGTCTCCAAAACCGTCGGTTGGGGGTTCGAGTCCCTCCCGCCCTGCCAACCGTTCATGCCGGAGAGGTGGCAGAGTGGTCTATTGCGGCGGTCTTGAAAACCGCTTCGGCGCAAAACGCCGACGGGGGTTCGAATCCCTCCCTCTCCGCCAACAGTATATATGAATGATACAATCTGGTTAGTAGTATGGGTGGTCGTGGTTGGCGGCACCTTCCTCTGGTTGTGGCGGACCGGCCAACTGGCGCGGCTCACCGTTTATGTGCAACAAACCCGCGAGGAATTGCGCAAATGCACTTGGCCCACCTGGGAGGAGCTTAAAGGCTCGACGGTGGTCGTGGGCATCTCGATTGTGCTGCTGGGCGCCTTTACCATGCTGGTGGACTTCATCTTCACCGTCTGCGTCCGCTGGCTGACCTGAGGTTTTGCCCTTATCTTTTCGAGCGTATGCGAAGCCAGTGGTTTGTCATTCATACCTTGTCGGGCCAGGAGCAGAAGGTCAAGGAAAGCATCGAGAAACGCATCAAACCCGAGGAGATGGGGGACTATATCAAGGAAGTGCTCGTGCCCATGGAGAAGGTCGTCGAGGTGCGAAACCAAAAGAAGACCGTTTCCACCCGCAAACTCTGGCCCGGCTACGTCTTTGTGGACATGGTCCTTCTTGACGAGAGCAACCGCATCATCGAGAAGCCCTGGTACTTTATCAAGGAAACCCAGGGCGTCATTGGGTTTGTCGGGGGCGAACCGCCCACGCCGACACCGGCCGAGGAAGTGGAGTCCATTAAGAGCCAGATTTCGGCTTCCGAAGAGCACGAGAAGCCCAAGGTCAGTTTCGAGATCGGGGAAACGGTCAAGATCAACAACGGCCCGTTCCAGAACTTCGGCGGCGTCATCGAGGAAGTCGAGCCGGAACGGGGCAAACTCAAGGTGACTATCAACGTTTTCGGCCGGAACACGCCGGTTGAACTGGAATATTGGCAAGTGGAGAAGGGGTGAGCGAGGTTTATTGAACGATTTAAGGATTCCAAGACATGGCAAAAAAAATTACTGGACAAATCAAACTGCAGATCCCCGCCGGACAGGCCAATCCTGCCCCGCCTGTCGGCCCTGCCCTGGGTCAGCACGGCGTGAACATCATGGCCTTTTGCAAGGATTTCAACGCCAAAACCAAGGACCAACCCGGCATGATCATCCCCGTGGTGATCACCGTCTATGTCGACAAGTCGTTCAGTTTTATCACCAAGTCGCCCCCGGCTTCCGTCCTGCTCAAAAAGGCGGCCGGAATCACCGCCGGGTCCAAAGAGCCTAACAAGGAAAAGGTCGGCAAGGTCACGCGCAAGCAGGTCCTGGAGATTGTCAAACTCAAATCCAAGGATTTGAACGCCACCTCCGAAGAGGCAGCCTTCCGCGTGGTTGCCGGCACGGCCCGCAGCATGGGCATCGAAGTAGTTGGTTAGCTTTCAGTCTCGTAAAATCAACAACCGCGGGAGGGCCCCGATATTTCGGGACCCGCTTGGACCGCAACCAAAGAAAATGCCTAGCAAACGATATAGAAAAGCCCTCGAAATGGTGGACGGAAAAAAAGCATACCCGCTCAAGTCGGCGGTGGAACTGCTCTCCAAGCTTCCCAAGGCCAAGTTCAACGAAACGGTTGACCTGGCCTTTCGGCTGGGCGTGGACCCCAAACAGTCCGACCAGATGGTGCGGGGCACCGTTCCCCTGCCCCATGGGAGTGGAAAGGTAGTGCGCGTGCTTGTTTTTGCCAAAAGCGGGCCTGCCGCCGACGCCGCCAAGGGGGCCGGCGCCGAATATGTCGGCTTCGACGACATGATCAAGAAATGCCAGGAAGGTTGGTCCGATTTCGATGTCGCCATCGCCACACCGGAGGCGATGGGCGAAGTGCGGAAGCTGGGCAAAGTGTTGGGGCCGCGGGGCCTGATGCCCAATCCCAAGACCGGCACTGTCACGGACGATACCGCGCGGGCGGTCAAGGAAGTCAAGGCCGGGCGCGTGGAGTTCAAGACCGACAAGGCGGGCAATGTTCATGTGCCTATCGGCAAAGTCGCTTTCACCCCGGTCCAAATCGAGGAAAATGCCCGCTCGGTCATCGAGGCCGTCGTGAGGGCGCGCCCGCACAGCGTCAAAGGGACTTACCTGAGCAGTTGCACCCTCTCTGCCACGATGAGCCCCCCTCTCCGCCTGGACCTCAAGGAGTTCATCGCCGCCTAAGCCCACTTATGACACATGCAACGCTCTGATGTTGTAACCCTCTAACCATTTCAAAGCATGCGTTCCGAAAAGCAATACTTGACCAAAGAATACCTGGCGCGCCTCAATGCCTCGCCTTTTTTTATCGTGGTGAATTACAAGGGCTTGAAGGTCAGCCAGATCACCGAACTGCGCAGACGCCTGAGCAAGGCAGGGGCCGAAGTTCACGTCGTCAAAAACTCGATTTTCCGCATCGCCGCCAAAGAGGCGGGCGTGACTGATTTCGACGGCGTCCTGGACGGCCAATTGGCCGTGGTGACCGGCCAGCGCGACATCTCGACCGCCGCCAAGGCGGTCAAGACCTATGGGGCCGAATTGGACCGCTTGAAAATCCAGTTCGGTTACCTCAACAACCAGCGCCTCGGGCAGGGTGAAATCCTGGCGTTGGCGGATCTGCCGTCCCTTGACGCATTGCGGGCCAAGTTGCTCGGCCTCTTTATGGCGCCGGCCTCGACCCTGGCCCGGCTGCTCAACACGCCGGCCAGCCAGTTGGCCCGGGTGCTAAAGGCCCGCCAGGACAAGCTTGAAAGCGCCGCGCCGGCGCCTGCCGCGGCGGCTGCCTGAAAGAGGTTACAGCCAAGGCGGCCCGCAGACGTGTAGAAGACAATTTCGGTCCCGGCAAGCCGATGGGGCTGGAAGAAACAAACAACAACGTAAATCGTCGGTTCGCGGCTGCGAACTGAAACCGCCTGTGGCCACAGGCGACGACGAGACGCAAAGAAAGGTTAAAATGGCTCTGGATAAAGCAAAAATTGTAGAAGAACTCAGCAGCGCCACGGTCCTGGAGATAGCGGACCTGGTCAAAGAATTGGAATCCAAGTGGGGAGTTTCGGCGGCCGCCCCGGTGGCGGCTGCCGGTCCGGCCGCCGGGGGCGCCGCGGCGCCGGTCGCCGAGGTCAAGACCATGTTTGACGTCATTCTGGCCTCGGTTCCCGCCGACAAGAAGATCCCCATCATCAAAGCAGTGCGCGAGGTCAAAGCCGGTTTGGGTCTGGCCGAGGCCAAAGCCCTGGTCGAGGGCGCCCCCAAGCCTATCCTGGAGGGGGCCAACAAGGCCGATTCGGACGCTGCGAAAAAGAAACTTGAAGATGCGGGTGCTAAGGTCGAAATAAAGTGAGAGGACAACCTCCTTCGGGGCGGCGGCAGGTGTCCGCCGCCCCGGCTCGATGCGTCCCTGGCGACAGTAGAAGGACCAAAGAGCCGGATAAGAAGGATCAACACCGGCGCGGCCGCCCCGTGGCGGCCGCAGTTTCGGCAAGTTCGCTATTGAACGCAGCGGACTTGCCTCGTGTCGTTTAACAGTAGTCATAGCCTGGCCTCATGCCAGCCATTGCACCAAAGGTCCAAATGCCATCGCGAGCCACTGAACGAATTAACTTCGGCAAGATCAAAGAAATCATCGCCCCGCCCAACCTGATCGAATTGCAGACCAATTCCTACAGGGAGTTCCTTCAGGCGGACATCCCGCCGTCCCGGCGCAAAAACCTCGGGCTGCAGGCGGTCTTTACCGAGGTCTTTCCCATCGAGAGTTACGACGGAAAGTGCGTCTTGGACTTTCACTCTTACGAAATCGGCGAGCCGAAGGTCGATTGGCTGGAGAGCCTGCGCGAGGGTCTCACCTTCGGGGCTCCCCTTTACGTCACCTTCCTGCTCAAGGAAGAGAAGGCGGCAAAAGAGGAAAAGGTCTTCATGGGCGAGCTGCCGCTGATGACCCCCCAGGGCACGTTTGTCATCAACGGGGCCGAACGCGTGATTGTCAGCCAGTTGCACCGCTCCCCCGGCCTGGCCTTCGAGGCCACACAGCACCCTAACGGCAAGATGCTCCATTCCTTCCGCATCATCCCGGACCGCGGTTCCTGGTACGAAGCCCAGTTCGACACCAGCGACCTGCTCTACGTCTATCTGGACCGCAAGAAGCGCCGCCGCAAGTTCCTCACCACCACCTTCTTCCGCGCCCTTTCCAACATCGAAAAGTCCGAGAAGGACAAAGACAAAGACGCCGAAAAAAAGAGCGGTTCCGATGAGGAAATCCTCAAGCTCTTTTACGACGTCGAGGACCTCAACGTGCGCGAGGCCGAAAAGCGCGAAGACCTCGCCAACAAGGTCCTTACCGAGGAAATCTCCGACCTCGAGAAAAACCTCGTGGTCGCCCGCGCCTTCGAGCCGCTCTCCAAGGCCGTGGTCAAGCAGATCGCCGAGTTGGGTGTCGCCCGCATTAGAGTCGTGGATACCACTGCCGACGAGGGGATCATCATCAAGTGCATGAAGAAAGACCCCGCCAAAAACGAGGAAGAGGCCCTCAAGGACATTTACCGGCGCCTCCGCCCTGGCGACCCGCCCACGGCGGCCAATGCGCGCGCCCTCATCAAGCGCCTCTTTTTCGATCCCAAACGCTATGACCTGGGCCGCGTGGGCCGCTACAAGATCAACCAGAAGCTCGGCATCAAAGGCGGCGACTCGCGCATCCTCACCAAGGCGGATTTGGTGGCCGCCACCAAATACCTCCTCCGCCTCAAGAAAGGCGAAGGCTCCCTGGACGATATCGATCACCTCGGCAGCCGCCGCGTCCGCACCGTCGGTGAGTTGCTCGCCAACCAATGCCGGGTCGGCCTGGCCCGGACCGAGCGGCTCGTCAAAGAGCGCATGACCCTCTTCGACCAGGGCGTCGAATCGATGTCCCCGCAGAAGCTCATCAATCCCAAGGCCCTCTCGGCCGTCATCCGGGACTTCTTCGGGCGCAGCCAGCTTTCGCAGTTCATGGATCAAATCAATCCCTTGGCCGAACTGACCCACAAGCGCCGCCTCTCCGCCCTTGGGCCGGGCGGTTTGTCCCGCGACCGCGCCGGCTTCGAGGTCCGCGACGTCCATCCCTCTCACTACGGGCGCATCTGCCCGGTGGAAACGCCCGAAGGCCCCAACATCGGCCTCATCGCCTCCCTGGCCACCTTTGCCCGCATCAACGACTTCGGTTTCCTGGAAACGCCCTGCCGGCGCGTCGAGAATGGCCGCGTGACCAGCCATATCGATTACCTCACCGCCGACCGCGAGGAGGCTTATGTCATCGCCCAGGCCAACTCGCCCGTGGACGACAAGGGCAAATTCACCACAGACCGGGTGGTCTGCCGGGGCAAAGGCGAGTTCATCGACGTGGAACCCGCGCGAGTGGATTACATGGACGTCTCGCCCAAGCAGATCGTTTCGGTGGCTGCCAGCTTGATCCCTTTCCTGGAGCACGACGACGCCAACCGGGCGTTGATGGGCTCCAACATGCAGCGCCAGGCGGTGCCCCTCCTGGTTACTGAATCCCCGCTCGTGGCGACCGGCTTGGAAGAGCGAGTCGCCCGCGACTCCCGCGCCGTCATCGTCGCCGAAGAGGCCGGCAAGGTTGTCTCCGTCACGGGCAACCAAATCATCATCACGCAGGATGGCAAGCTGGCCGAGGGCAAGAAGAGAGTCAAGAACGACCCCGCAAGGGGTGTCTATGTCTATCCTGTCCGCAAATTCATGCGTTCCAACGCGGCCACGTGCATCAACCAGAAAATCCTTGTCAAAAAGGGTGAGACCGTCAAAAAGGGCCAGGTCATCTCGGACGGCCCCTGCACGCAGGGGGGTGAGCTGGCCCTGGGCCGCAATGTCCTGGTGGCCTTCATGCCCTGGAACGGATATAACTTCGAGGACGCCATCCTGATCAGCGAACGCACGCTCAAGGAAGACGTCTTCACCTCCATTCACATCGATGAGTTCGAGGTGGGCGCGCGCGACACCAAGCTCGGACCCGAGGAAATCACGCGCGACATTCCCAACCTGGGCGACGATGCCCTCAAGAACCTCGGACCCGACGGCGTCATCCGCGTCGGCGCCGAGGTCAAACCCGGCGACATCCTCGTGGGCAAGATTACGCCCAAGAGCGAAACCGAGCTTGCCCCCGAGGAGCGGCTTCTGCGCGCCATCTTCGGTGAAAAGGCAGCCGACGTCAAAGACACCTCGCTCAAGGTGCCCTCCGGCACTTACGGCATCATCATGGACGTCAAGGTCTCCGCCAAAAAGGACACCGCCGAAAAGGAAGTGCGCGCCAACCTCTCCGAAGAGAAGCGCCACGCGCGCGAGGTGGAGGACGATTACAAGAAGAAAACCGACGAGCTGCGCGAGCAGCTCACCGAGGCGCTGAGCAACATCCTGCTCGGGGAAAAAATCCCCCTGGATGTCGTCAACAGCGAGACGGGCGAGATCATCATCCCGGCCAACCGCAAGATCACCAAGACTCTTCTGCGCAAGCTGGCCCAGGTCTATGACCGCATCGAAATCGACCCTTCCCCCATCCGCAACAAGATCAACGAAATCATCGGCAGCTTCAAAAAGAAGTTCGATGACCTGCAGATGCAATACGACGAGGAGATCGAACGGGCCGAGTCCGGCGAGGGCGTCGACAGCGGCGTCATCAAGTCCGTCAAGGTCTATATCGCTTCCAAACGCAAGCTCTCCGTAGGGGACAAAATGGCCGGACGCCACGGCAACAAAGGCGTCGTGGCCAAGATCGTTGCCGAGGAAGACATGCCCTTCCTGGCGGACGGCACGCCGGTGGACATCGTCCTGAACCCGCTGGGCGTGCCCTCGCGCATGAACGTGGGCCAGGTCCTCGAGACCCATCTGGGCTGGGCGGCCAGACTCCTGGGCCTGCGCTTCGCCACCCCGGTCTTCGACGGCATTAAAGAAAAAGACATCCGGGGCTATCTTAAGCAAGCCAGCTTGCCCGATAACGGCAAGACCCGCCTCTATGACGGCCGCACCGGTGAGTGCTTCGACCAGGAAATTGTCGTCGGCTTCATCTATATGATGAAGCTCGGTCACCTGGTGGCCGACAAGATCCACGCGCGGGCCGTGGGTCCCTACTCCCTGGTGACCCAGCAGCCGCTGGGCGGCAAGGCGCAATACGGCGGCCAGCGTTTCGGCGAAATGGAGGTCTGGGCCATGGAGGCATACGGCGCCGCCTACACACTCCAGGAGTTGCTCACCGTCAAATCCGATGACGTGCAGGGCCGCACGCGCATTTATGAGAGCATCGTCAAAGGCGACAACAGCCTTGAAGCGGGCATTCCTGAGTCGTTCAACGTCCTGGTCAAGGAAATGCAGTCCCTGGGCCTGGATGTCAAAGTCGGGTATTCCAACCCGGTGGATCAACCCGCCGAGCCGGCCAACGTCCTGGCTGCCGTGTAAGCCCACGTGGCCGGATAACTCCTGTTTTGCAGTCCCCATTGGTTATGATTAGCACAAAAGAAAGCGCCCGAGAGTTGCTCGGACTGGACAAGGTCAACCAGGTCGAGTACGTCGCCATCGCCGTGGCCTCGCCCGATGCCATCCGCTCTTGGTCCAAGGGCGAAGTCAAGAACCCCGAGACGATCAACTACCGCACCTTCAAACCCGAAAAGGGCGGCTTGTTCTGCGAGCGCATCTTCGGTCCGGTCAAGGACTGGGAATGTTCCTGCGGCAAGTACAAGCGCATCAAGCACCGGGGCGTCGTCTGCGATCGTTGCGGCGTCGAGGTGACCCTCGCCCGGGTTCGGCGCGAGCGGATGGGGCATATCGAGTTGGCGGTGCCGGTCTGCCATATCTGGTTCTTCAAGTGCATGCCCTCCCGAATCGGCCTCGTCCTCGACATGACCGCCCGCAACCTCGAGCGCGTCATCTACTACGAGGACTACATGGTGGTCGACTCCGGCTCGACTCCGCTCAAGGAACACGTCTTGCTCAGCGAGCATGAATACCGCGAAGCCCGCGAAACCTACGGGCCCGATGCCTTCGTCGCCAAGATGGGCGCCGAGGCCGTCCGCGATGCCCTGGCCAAAGTGGACCTGGCCAAACAGATCGAGATACTCCAGCACGGGATGACCGAGACCAAGAGCAAACAGATCCGCAAGAAGATTGCCAAACGCATCAAGCTCCTCCAGGGCCTGCAGTCCTCCAAGAGCCGGCCCGAATGGATGATCCTCACCGTCCTGCCTGTCATCCCGCCCGACTTGCGTCCCCTCGTCCCCTTGGAGGGCGGGCGTTTCGCCACTTCCGACCTCAACGACCTCTACCGGCGGGTGATCAACCGGAACAACCGCTTGAAGAACCTCCTCCAGCTCAAGACCCCGGAGGTCATCATCCGCAACGAGAAGCGCATGCTCCAAGAGGCGGTCGATGCCCTCTTCGACAACGGTCGCCACGGCCGCGCCGTCACCGGGGCCGGCAACCGCGCCCTCAAATCCCTAAGCGACATGCTCAAGGGCAAGAGCGGGCGTTTCCGCCAGAACCTCCTCGGCAAACGCGTCGATTACTCCGGACGCTCCGTCATCGTCATCGGCCCGGAACTCAAGCTCCACCAATGCGGTTTGCCCAAGAAGATGGCCCTGGTCCTCTTCGAGCCGTTCATCATTCGCCGGCTCAAAGAGTTGGGCTACGTCCACACTGTACGCTCAGCCAAGAAGATGATCGAGCGCCAAACCACTGAGGTTTGGGACATCCTCGAGGAAGTCACGCGCGGTCATCCGGTCCTGCTGAATCGGGCGCCGACCCTCCACCGTCTCTCCGTGCAAGCCTTCGAGCCTCAGCTCATCGAGGGTGAGGCCATCCGCATCCACCCACTGGTCTGCACCGCCTACAACGCCGACTTCGACGGTGACCAAATGGCCGTCCATGTCCCCCTCTCCGTCGAGGCGCAGATGGAGGCCCGCCTCCTGATGATGGCCCCCAATAACATCTTCAGCCCCTCCAGCGGGCGGCCGATCATCACCCCGACCCAGGACATCACACTGGGGTGCTTCTATCTCACCGCCGAGCCGCGCACGCCGCCCGTCACAGACCCCTCCACGCTCAAGCTCTTCGGGTCCAAGACCGAAGTCATCTTCGCCTTCAGCGACAACGCCATCACGACCCACGAACGCATCCGGCTGGCCAACCCCGATCTGGGCCGGAAAACTGAATTCGGCGACTCCAGCAAGAAGGTCATCGAAACGACCGTCGGGCGCGTGTTCTTCAGCGAGATCTGGCCTACCGAGCTGGGCTTCCCGAACCGGCCCGTCAAAAAGGCCGAGTTGGGCGACCTCATCTGGAAGTGCTACAAGATCTGCGGCCACGAGAAGACGGTCATCATGCTCGACAAGCTCAAGGAGCTGGGCTTCCGCGAGGCGACCCGCGCGGGCGTCTCCATCGGCATCGATGACATGATCATCCCGAAGGAAAAAGAGCAGGAAATCGAGGGCGCCCAAAAGCAGATTCGCGAAGTCGAGAAGCAGTACCGCAAGGGCGTTATCACTCCGGGCGAGCGCTACAATAAGATCATCGATATCTGGACGCATTGCACCGACCAGATTGCCAACGTCATGCTGCGCACCCTCGAGACCAATCACGGCAAACGGGAATACAACCCCGTGTCCCTCATGGTCGATTCCGGCGCCCGCGGCAATCGCCAGCAGGTTCGCCAGTTGGCCGGCGTCCGCGGCCTCATGGCCAAGCCCTCGGGAGACATCATCGAAAAGCCCATTCTGTCCAACTTCCGCGAGGGGTTGACCGTGCTGGAGTACTTCATTTCCACGCACGGGGCGCGCAAGGGCCTGGCCGACACGGCCCTCAAGACGGCCGATTCGGGCTACATGACGCGCAAACTCGTCGATGTGGCCCAGGACGTCATCATCCGCGAGGACGATTGCGGCACCACCAACGGCATCTGGGTCCAGGCCATCTACGAGGGCGAAGACGAGGTCGTCCGCTTGAGCGAACGCCTGGTCGGTCGCCATTCGTGCGATGACGTGTCCAATCCTCAGAACCCCAAAGAAATCCTCGTGCATGCCAACGAGGAAATCGATGAAGTCAAAGCCAAGCTCATCGAGTCCGCGGGCGTCGAGAAGGTCAAAATCCGCTCGGTGCTGACCTGCGAGAGCAAACACGGCGTTTGCGTCTATTGTTATGGCCGCAACCTGGCCACCGGCAGCCTCGTCAAACTCGGCGAAGCCGTCGGCATTATCGCCGCTCAGTCCATCGGGGAGCCTGGCACGCAGCTCACCATGCGCACCTTCCACATCGGCGGCACCGCCTCCCAGGTCTTCAAACAGCCCCAGATCAGGGCCAAGTACGACGGCACCGTCCGCTACAATGACCTGCGCCTGGTTCAACTCGAGGACGGCAACAACATCGTCCTCAACAAAAACGGCTCCGTCTCGACCCTGGCCGACGACGGGCGCGAACTGGAAAACCACCAGGTCGTCATCGGCGCCGTCATCTCCGTTCACGACGGCCAGAAGGTCAAGAAGGGCGACACCTTTGTCCAGTGGGACCCCTACAATGTCCCCATCCTCTCCGAAAAGGCCGGCAAGGTGAAATTCCTGGACATCATCGAGGGCGTCACGATGAAACAGGAAATGGACGAAACCACGGGCCAGGAGGCAATGGTGGTTATCGAGCACAAGGAAGACCTCCATCCGCAAATCATCATCCTGGACGACGCCGGCGAACCGGAGGCCAACTACCCAATTCCCTCGGGCGCGCATATTGTGGTGGCCGAGGGCGACAAGATCGTGGCCGGGACCCTGATGGCCAAGACCCCGCGCAAGACCTCCAAGACCAAAGACATCACCGGCGGTCTGCCGCGCGTGGCCGAATTGTTCGAGGCCCGCCGTCCCAAGGACGCCGCCGAAATCTCCAAGATCGATGGCATTGTCGACTTCGGCCCGAGCGTCCGCGGCAAACGCTGCATCCTCATCAAGGACCAGCAGACCGGCGTGCAAGAGGAACACCTCATCCCCATCGGCAAACACGTCATTGTCTTCAAGGGCGATTACGTCAAGAAGGGCCAGCAGTTGACCGAAGGCCCCATTGACCCGCACGAAGTCCTGGACATCTGCGGCCCCCAGGAACTCCAGGAACACCTGGTCAACGAAGTCCAGGAGGTCTATCGCCTCCAGGGCGTCACGATTAACGACAAACACATCGAGATCATCGTCCGCCAGATGCTCCGCAAGGTCCGCATTACCGAACCGGGCGACACCACCTTCCTGTGGGGCGAGCAGGTCGATAAACTCGAGTTCGAGGAAGAGAACCAGCGAGTCGAGAAGATGGGCGGCAAGCCCGCCGAGGCCCAGCCCGTGCTGCTGGGCATCACCAAGGCCTCCCTCGAGACCGAGAGTTTCCTGAGCGCCGCTTCCTTCCAGGACACCACGCGCGTTCTCACCGAGGCCGCCACGCGCGCCCGCGTTGATTATCTGCGCGGGTTCAAGGAAAACGTCATCATGGGCCACATCATCCCGGCCGGCACCGGCTTCGATTACCACCGCAAGGTCCGCCTCAAGCCCCTGGTGGAAATCCAGGAAGAAGCCGAGACCCAAGAGCCCGCCCCCTCGGCCCTCCTTGCCACCGCCGAAAACCCGCTCCTGGGCTAATACGTGGCGGAAATCTCCAACCCCAACGGGGTTGGGGAGCAAAGCCCATGGTTGGCGCAGCGCCAACCATGGGTAATCGCGCGGCGATGCTCGTCAACCCCATGATCGTCCGCTGTCGCTTCCTGGACCGGGGTTGTTCCCCCGCCGTCATCGCTCAAAGAATCCGGCAGCAGGGTCTGACCATCGGCCAGCGCAGCGTCGAACGGATCATCGCCGATTACGGGATGCAAAAAAAACTCTACGCACTTAGGAGGCCATTCACAATAACATGAACAACTATCGCGCCGGGATTTTGACCGCTGGCGAGGCGCGAGCGAGGCGCATACCCGCTGCGGTCTGTGACGAGCGAGCAACGAAGCCAGCGGTCAAAAGACCAAGCGAGAGTGTTCACGTTATTGTGAATGGCCTCCTTAATCCCGCCAACCCGCCCCAGTTTGTCCAGACCCAACGCACCCGCAAAAAGCAACGCTCGGTGCCCGCCGATCCTAAAAGCCTGGAGCGACAGGTCCCCCAGGCCCTGGCCGACAAAATCTCGGGCAACCAGGTCGGCATTTGGCTCCTGCTCCCCGAGCACCTGCGCCTGGGCACCTGGGATCTCATTGGACAGCCACGCCGTCCAAGAAGCCCAGCAACTGCAAATTGCCCTGGGTAAATTGCGCCGTGCCGCAGGACATTTCGAGGGCACTCTCCTGGCGCTGGACCCCCACCGCATGACCAGCTACAGCAAGCGCCAGATGCGACGTCACCGCTAAACGATTGTGGGTTTTGTTACACAACCGCTTTGCGGTTGAAGCTGCGCACGCTGCTTTGGGCTGGGAGTCTCGCACGCTCTCGTCCAACATGGTCATGTCCAGTCCGCCCTCACGCTCGCCGCCGGGCCTTGGCGGTTTCCAATAATGCCTGGAGGCGGGAGCCGAGGGCCGGCAGCATCGCGTCGCAAACTGGCGGGATTTCAAGCTCGATTGCCGGGATTCCCAGTTCCTCGCGCACAACTTCCTGAATGATGGCCCCTTCGCGGGCGCAGTGGCTGGCGCCTGGGATGCGCGAGACTACCACCGCCTCCGCCCGATGCGCCCGGCATTCGGCAACGATACGGCGGGCGCGGTCCCGCGTGGAGCCTACCATGGGGTCGGCCAGCGCCGCGCGCGCCAGCGCCTCAAGCGGCGGCAACTCTTCCGGGATCAAATCGAGCGCATGGGTGAACATGTAATCCGAGCCGCAGATGCGTCCGCCCCAATCCTCGAGCAGGTTCATTGCGCGCAGGTCGGCTACGGGGTTGACCCAAAAGACCCGCACCGACGCCTCGGGAACAACAAAACGCCGCTGTCGAATGCGGCCGTGGGCTTCCGCCAGCAAGTCTGTAAGCACGCCGATACTCTCTTCGCGATCCGAACAGAAATGAATAGCGAGCATTTCGGCGACGAGCATTTCCAGGGCTGGCAAGGGCGCGCCGGGCGAGGCATAAACCGCCCGGCGCAAGGAGGCGAGCAGACGCCGGACGTGGTTGGCTTTTTGGATTCCATTCGCCAGCGCTTCCGCATCGAGCGGTTGGCCGGCAAGCTCGCCCAGGAGTTTGCCGATGCGCTCCAGCTCTGCCCGCACGCATTCGACCTGGATTTGGGGCGCTGACAGGTTGCCGGGAAGGGAGCGGGCCGGTTCGCCCGGCCCCGGCGCCCGGCGGCGCGGCATCTCCCACCAAACAATCGGGAAGCCCATCTTCTCCAGCCTTTGCGCCACGGCCGAGAAGTCGTCGCAAACGGCCCCGGTGCTGCAAATCAACAGGTCGGGCCGGGGAAAATGCTCGCCATTCTGGAAGGCGGCCAGCATCGCGCGCACCGGGCAGAACGACGCGTCGATGCCCAGCGCTTCGGCCTGCCGGAGCAGCCCGTCGCTGCACTCCATCAGGCAAGGCGTCCACCACGCCCCGTCCGGATAAAACGCCCGCAGCCCCGGCAGCGAATAGGCCATCACCGGCACGGTGCCGAGGTCTTTCATGGCGCCGACGATGCGCTCGCCGCCGGCGCGGGCCTCGTGCAGCCGCTGGTTTTCCGTAAGCAGGAAATTCCAGAGCCGAAGGGCGGCCGGGGATTCATCAAACCTCAATCGGCGGAGCCGCAAATCCCCTTCGAGGGCGACGTGGCGGCTGAGCCGTCCGCCGTATTGGGGCTGCTGCAGCCCGGCGCCGGACAGGTGCTCGTAATGAGCGTCCCATTCGGCGAGCGTGAGTTTGCGCGGAGCGTTCATGGAAATCTCAGCTTACTGCCTCCAGGAAGGCTTCGATGCGTCCGACAATGCGCAGCGAGCCGCCGGCGGCTTCATCCGCATCCAGCAGCAGGACCGGCAGGCCAAAGGCCTCGCGCAACGGTTGCGCCTCGGCGCGCCAGAGGTCGCACCCGACATAATGCCAGAGCACGATGCCCCGTACGCCTCGAGCCGCCAGCCGTTCCTTGAGCCAGGCATAAAGGCGCGTGTTTGGGCGTTGGAAAACGTCCACACAACCCTCGATATACGCGCGCGTGAGGGCCTCCAGGAGCGCCGGCTTGCAGCCGGCTTTGGAGGCGGGCGGGATCGCCGCGCTTTGCCGCCCCTCCACCTCTTCATCGGCCTCAAGCCGGCCGCGAGCGCCGCGTGAGGGTGGCGTTCCAGGCGCCCCGGGCGCAAGGGCGGCGCGCAACGCTTCCAAAGGGAATGCCGGCTGGAGGCTGCGTTCGCCCGCCTCGGTGCCGTTGAGCACCACCCGTCCGCCGGCGCGCTCGATGATGTCCAGCAAATCCCATTGTGACCGCGGCAAAGGCCCTCCTATGAGCGCCACTGGAACCAACCCGCGCGGGGACGGCCCCTCCTGGCTGCGGAAAAACGGGTCGCCGGCTGGAGGGCACGAGCCATCCCAGTGAAACCTCGAGACTGCCTCGGCATAGCGCCGCCCCGCACAGCCGGCGGCCGCGCCGCGCAACCGCTCCCGCGCCAGGCCGTAATGCGTCATCGTCTCGAGCAACTCCCCGCACGATGGCGCATGGCCGCCCAGCCCTGCCAGGAAATCTCCCAACCGCTCCAATTCGGAAATGAAGATCTGCCGCCCCACCGGCGTCTGCCACGTCGCCGGCAGGTTAAAGAGAAAAACCGGCGCCAGGGCCGGGCTGGCGACGGCATCAAACCCGCGCCGCAGTTGATCGCAGTGGGTGGTAAAAATGACCGCGGACTCGCGCTCTTTTTCGGCGAGCCTGACCGCCGCATGGGCGAAGGCACAGAGGCCGGCGGAGAGCGGGAGCGAGTCGAAGGCGAACTGAGGGGCGAACCAGATCCCGCGCGGCTCGAGGCCGTGGGCCTTGATCCATTCCGCCGGCACCCAGGGACTGGTGAAAAAGACCTGCATCTGGAGGCATTCTTCATTGACCGATGACCATTTTACAATCCTCAATTTGATCTTCCCCGCTCGGCTTCCAGTCTTCGACTGGTCGTTGCGCGCCCGAACCGATGCTGCCCATTTCGAGGATTTGCTCGAAATGGTCTTCGGCCCGATGATTGCTCTTCGAACATGCTTAAGAGGATTAGCGATGATGGGCAATGGAAATTGCGGCCAGGGCTTCGGCAGTTTTGCCCAAGTCCAACCAGTATTCTGCTCTCTTGACCCGCAAACGGCGGCACAAGCTCAGCTCTTTCCGCCGGCAATCCTGTCGCATCGGCTCATTCTCAGAACGCCAGTTGCAGGCGGGTAAAGAGCACATTCTCATTCTTATGCGTGACCAGGCCCACCCCCGACGTGCCGGTACCGCCGCCATCGAAAGTCGTATGCGCGAAACTCGTGCCCACCCTCACGTTCCGATTCAAGTACCAATTCAGCCCCACCGACCATTCGCGCGCCGCGTTGGCGGACGCCGCCGGATTGGCGAAGTAGGAGTGGCTGAAGGCGGCCGAGTCGACGTCCAGTTCCGAATAACGCCCGATGAGCTGCAGCGCGCCCCAATCGCCTGAGAATGGATTGAACGGACGCCGGGGCACGATGCCCGAATAGCTCGCATCCTCGCCCGTCAGCACCCAACCGCCGGCGATCTGCCAGCCCGCATTCTCCAGGCGCGCAGCGTGCAAGGGCGCCGCGCCGCTCGTCGTGACCTCTTGATCGGAAATCACATATTCCCAGAGCAGATCGAACGGGCCGTAAAAATAGTAGCCCTGCGGCGAAAGGCGCCAGTGGTCGCCGAAGGCCAGGACGTCCGAATTGTAGGCGAAGAATTGCTGCTGGCCGACCGTCGAGAAGCCCGGGAGTGTGCCGCCTGTGGTGTTCGGCAGGGCCGATGCGTTCGGGGTCTGCTCGCTCTCGAAGCTGCCGCCCAATCCGAACCCAAAACCCTGCAGCGGCCGCAGCGAGGTCGGCTTGAATGGTTGGAAAAAGAGCCGTCCGTCAAACGATTTGTTGTTCTGGAAAGACGTGTTGCTCGAGATTCGCGCATCGCCCACTCCGTTGAAAACGCCTGCGGCGTAACTGACCACGCCTTTAAAGAGGTCCCCGTGCAACTCGAACCCGATGTCACGGTTCGGCACCAAATCGGTCGGCAGGGCGCGCTCGTTGAAGAAGATATACCGGTCCTCCTGCAATTGCTCGAGGCCCACCGGGGCCTTGAACTTGCCCGCCTGCAACTGCAGCTCGGGGCGAAAGCGATAATTCACGTAAGCGTCGAAAATCTGCGGGGTGGACCCCGCGAAATCGGGCACAAAAAGATAATCCACGTCCCGGAAAACGGTCCCCTGAAGAATCGGGCGCGCCCGCCGCAGCAGCAGGGCGTCGTTGCCGACTATGCCTGTTGACTCGTTGAAGAACGTCCGCGAGTCCACCTGCAAGACGCCCCTTAACTGCAGGACGAAATCGCCGTTGGCCGAAGCAATGCTGAACCCCTCGTCGCCAACTTTTAGTTTGGGAGCCTCCTTTGCGTTGACCGCGGCCGTTTCGGCCTGCAGCTCGCGGTCATGTTGGATAGCTGTTACCTTTTGATCCAACTCCTCGACCCGTTGCTTGGTCTGGGTGTCCGGCGCCCCGCCGCCGGTCCCCTTTTCCTGCTCCAGCGTTTTCACTTTCTTTTCCAGGTCGTCGATCCGCTTCTGCAGTTGCTTGATCAATTCGACCGTATTGGTGTCCTCCGCCTGCAAGGGGACGGTCATCCACAGGGCGCTGAGAATTGCCCCCGCCAACAATATGTTTCTTGGTTTCATTACTTGGTCTTTCTCTGGGTCTGGGTGTTGTTGTCCTTGATCAGTTCGCTCGGCGGCGCTGGCTACAGCCATCGCCTCTGCTTGCCGGCATCCGGGAAACCGTCGCCGTCCGACGGCGGACCGCGACGCTCATTAGTTTTGTAGCGTGCTGTCATGGTCGCCACACTGAAGGATAATCTCTATTATGTCAATGTATAAAGTGTATTTTATGAATTTTCTTATTCACGCTCTGGGTTTGATGCGGCGTAGGACTGATTTCCAGGGCGACCGCTGAATTGCCACGCAGGGAACCTGCTTGCTTTTCGGCTCCGAGCCAGAACTGCAAATCACGCCTCAGATCTGGACTTGCTTGCGCGTGCCGTCGGCAATGCGGTTAAGTTTGATCAGCGGGGTGCGTCCCACGGTGCTGATGACATCAGGATATACTGGCATGGTCTGGTCCTTTCTTGGCGGAGCTTCTCCGCTCGGTTTGCTCGATTCGCAACTTTTCGGTTTTCTCGATCTGCACGACGTGGCCGTCATGCACGACGATTTGAACGACGCCAAAGCGAAGCGACCCGACCTGGCTTTCCACGATTCTCAGCCAGGATGGCTCTGTCTGTTCTGCTTTGGTTGGCGCATCCATAATGGTCTTACGCTCAAATCTTGTCGCATTGTAGATTAAATATACAGTATGTCAATAGAGATAATCATGTTCAGTGACGATTTTATGTTTTGAATTGACATCTTGCAGAAGACCGCCGTCCGCACGGCAAGGAAGGCGGTCTGATTTCCCCACGTTCAAGCCGCCGCCCGGAGGGCCTGGTCAATGTCGGCTTTGATATCTTCGGTATCCTCCAGGCCGATGGAGAGGCGGACATAATCGGGCGTGACGCCAGTGGCTTCCTGCTCTTGCGGGCTTAACTGTTGGTGCGTGGTCGAGGCCGGGTGGATGACCAGGCTCTTGGCATCGCCGATGTTGGCCAAGTGCGAAAACAGCTTCACAGAATTGATGAATTTTCGGCCTGCTTCCAATCCGCCCTTGATGCCAAAGCCAACGATGCCGCCGAAACCGTGCTTGAGGTACTTGGCGGCAACCTTGAAGTTCGGGTCCTCGGGCAGCCCGGGATAGCTTACCCAATTGACTCGAGGATGAGCATTGAGGAACTGCGCCACTTCGAGGGCGTTGGCCGAGTGCTGGCGCTGCCGCAGCGGCAGCGTCTCCAGTCCTTGCAGAAACAGGAACGAGTTGAACGGGCTGAGCGCCGGGCCGAGATCGCGAAGCAATTGTACCCGGAGCTTGATGATGAAGGCCACGTTCCCCAGGCCGGGGAAGTTGCCGAAAACGTCCCAGAACTTGAGGCCGTGGTAGCTCGGGTCAGGCTCCGTGAACTCAGGGAACTTGCCGTTGTTCCATTGGAAATGCCCGGAATCGACAATCACTCCGCCGATGGATGTGCCATGGCCGCCGATGTACTTGGTCGCCGAGGACACGATGATGTCCGCGCCGTAATCGAACGGCCGAACCAGGCCAACTCCAACCGTATTATCGATGACCAGCGGCACGCCGGCTTCATGAGCGATGCGGGCCAGGGCATCGAATTCCGGCACGTCGAGCTTGGGATTGCCGACAGTCTCGGCGTAGAGAGCGCGGGTCCGGGGAGTGATCGCGCGCCGGAAGGCCTCCGGGTTGCGCGAATCAACGAACTTCGTTGTGCGTCCCAGCTTGGGCAGCGTGTAGTGGAAGAGTTGGTAGGTGCCACCGTAGAGGTTGTTGGCCGATACGATCTCGTCGCCGACCTGGGTGATGCCGAGAATGGCCAGAGTTTCGGCTGCCTGGCCGGAGGCCACGGCGAGCGCGCCGGTGCCGCCCTCGAGCGCCGCAATGCGCTGCTCGAAGACGTCGGTGGTCGGGTTCATGAGGCGCGTGTAGATGTTGCCGAACTCCTTCAAGGCAAAGAGGTTTGCCGCGTGGTCCGTGCTCTTGAACACGTAGGACGTCGTCTGGTAGATGGGCACGGCCCGCGCGCCCGTGGTCGGGTCCGGGACCTGGCCGGCGTGCAGCGCCAGCGTGCTGAGGTTTTTGGTTGATAAGCTCATAGACTGTTTTTTGTATTGAGGATTATGGTTTTTTTAACTGGAGGCAGGCAGACTGCCTGCCCCACGCCTGGTAGCTGATGGTTACAATTCCCATTTGACGGTAAGCCCCCACGCCCCGTCGGCCTGATGGTTCAATACCTCGCCGAAATGCCCATAACCGGCGGCGAGCGTCAGGTGCCGGTTCACGATATAGGCCGCGTCGAGTGTCCACCAATCCGACTCGGGCCTGATCAAAGCTGGAATGGGCTTGAAATCATTCGGTTTTTGCCGGTATTCCGCGGCCAGCAAGATGGAGTCGGTCACGAACACGACCACGTTGCCCTCAAAGAGGAAATTGTAATCTTCCGTGAAGCCCAGCAGGCCCAAATGCGAGCCTTTGGTCGCCCTGCCGCCCGCCTCGATCAGGACAGGCCGGGGCAGGAACGTGAGCATCTTCGAGGCATAGAGGGTAAAGTCCACGCCGTCGTCATGCCGGAAGCCGTGGGCGCTCAAGGCCCCGCCCAGGTCGTTGTTGATGCCGCTGATGGTGTCGTTGTACTTAAAGTGCGTGCCGAAGGTCAGCGCGGGCACCCATTTTTGATCGAACTCGCCCTCTTTCAACAACTGGAGCCGCGCATTGAAGTTGTAGAGGTCCACGGCGTCATTCGGGATTCGCACCTTGGTCGCCTCCTCGATCGCCTGCGGCAAATCACCGAGGGTGAAGCGATCGTAGGCAAAACCGAGCTCGAGCCGTTTCCAGGGTGTCTCTGTCAACGTAAAGGCTTCGAGCTCGCGGCCCCAGCCAAGATCCACGAAGGAAAACCCAACGGCGGGCCGGCCGACCAATTCGCCGTTCCTTGGGGGATTCACCAGGTAGGCGGACAGGGTTGAGAAAACGCCTCCGTTTCCTTCAATCTGGTGCAGCGGCAAGGGCGGGGGCTTCTCCGCCTGGGTGGTTGTTGCCGCCTCCGGCTTCGGGCTTGGAGCGGCGTTGGTCTCTTGTGCTTGCAGATTAAGCACCGGCACGGCCGCGACCAGCAGCATGGCCAGGAGTGTTTGTGGATGAATGGAGATGTGTCCGAGCCTTCGGATCGATGAGTTCGCTTGCATTGTCTTGTTTGGAATTCAACGAGGAACTTCCGGTCGTCCGGTCAGCGTCGTGTGGGTTAGTTTCAGTGTTCATTCGGCCTCCAGTGTCCTGGTGGGATAAAATCAGGTTTCGGCTCCGGTTATAGACTCGGGGCGTATGCGATGAATTCGCGGTAGCTTGTCAGAATCGCGCGGAGTGCCGCCACCAGGGCGGCTTCCTTCAGATGGGTCGGCGGGACCTGGGGGGTCTCGAGGATGATCTCGAAGGGTCGCGGCCGAACGCCCGGCGGGGCGCAGAGCACCCCCTGATAGGCCTCCCGGATAATGCCGTTGCGGGCGCGGAAACCGTCAATCTTCTCATCCGCGTTTCTCGGCAAGAACTCTTCGGCTGCCTCCAGCGCCGGCTCGACCAAGTAACGCGTCAACGTGGCCCCATGCGCAAAACCGTAAAATCCGTGGCTCGCGCTATCCGTGTGCAACGAAATGACCCCGTGAAGCGAGTGCGACACCAACTCCGATTCCAGGAGCCTGACCTCAGGCTCCTTGGAACCCCGCCAGAACTCGCGGTTGAGATCCTTGCAGCCCCGCGAACCACGCGTCCTATCTTCAAATCCTGTCGGGTTGCAGACAGGATAAATAAACAGGCAATACCCTTTGGCCAAATCCGGCGCTTGCTCCAGCAAACTCAGAAGCCGAATCAAGGCGTAGGTGCCTTCGGGCTCATCGCCATGAATCCCCGCGAAGATGCCAATCCGCAGCGGCTCACCGCCTCCGCCTGGGCCGATATACAGGCATCGCGGCAATTCGTAGCTCCGGCCTCCCGACTCGAAGCCGGCAGTGCGATAAATGAGAAGGTTGGGCGATCCCGCAGCCAGGCGTTCGAGCCGCTGAAACACCTCCGCGAGCGACCGCGTCGGAATCGTTGCTGCCGGCAATGAAGGGGGACTGTTTACTCGAACAGACATATTTGCTTCTTCTTTAGCCATCAAACTCATAGACCATTCAGATTCATAAACGAGGGCAGTTTACAAGAAATACTAAGTATGTCAATAGATATAGTGTAGATTTATAGGGAACATCTGGACACCGCCCCCGAAGCGCCGGCTTCAGCCGGCTTCGCGCGCACCTGGAGGATGCTGTGCCCCTATTGAACATTGGACGCCGAAGGCCGGCTAAAGCCGGCGCTCGTCTTTCGGCGATGGCTGCGGGGGCGGTGACCGGATGCGGTCATTTTTAGGTGAATTGAGGATTGAACAATGGTCATTGGTCATTGGAGAATGCGCCCGGATGACGGCGAACGTTCAGTATCGCGGCCGACTGGCACCCTCCCCGACGGGCTACCTGCACATCGGCCACGCTCGCACCTTCTGGACGGCCCAGCACCGGGCCGTGGATGCCCAGGGTGTTCTGGTCCTGCGCAGCGATGACATCGACGCGGTGCGGGCAAAGATGGCTTTTGCCCAAGCGATGGTTGAGGACCTGCGCTGGCTGGGACTTCGCTGGCAGGAAGGCCCCGATTGCGGTGGCCCGTATGGGCCTTACGAACAGAGCAAGCGAAGGTCTTTCTACCAGGCGGCTTTTGAACAGCTTCGGGCGGCCGGCTGGCTTTATCCCTGCCGCTGCACCCGGAAGGACGTGTTGCGCGCACTCCACGCCCCGCACGCGGGCGACGAGGGACCAATTTATCCGGGCACATGCAGGCCGAATCCCCAGGTCCGGATTGGCAATGACGCAGGCAAGGCAGACGTGGAGTCGGCATCCTGCCTTCTTCCCCGCAATCCCCAGGTCCGGACGCCCAACGACTCAGGCAAGGCCCCCGCGACTTCGAGAGTGAACTGGCGTTTTCGTGTGCCCGACGGCGAGACCATCGAGTTCGTGGACGGCTTCTTCGGACGGCAGCAGTTTGTCGCGGGCAAGGATTTTGGTGATTTCGTGGTCTGGCGGCAT
>Ga0181524_10000951_pt1 | contig 34504 bp, 26 predicted proteins | sample PEATcosm2014_Bin_34_FD_119761 | JGI IMG/M metagenome (GOLD analysis project Ga0181524, IMG submission 119761) | Peatland microbial communities from MTU Mesocosm Facility, Houghton, MI, USA - PEATcosm2014_Bin05_60_metaG | ecosystem: Environmental > Terrestrial > Soil > Wetlands > Peat | place... | reverse complement strand
GCGGCGCGGTGTGCTGGATGATGTTCTCGATCAGCCGTCCCTCGCGGGTGCGGAACGCGCGGCCGAGCGCGCTGATGACGCCGGTCGAGACGGTGGACTGGAATCCGAACGGGTTTCCGACCGCGATGACCAGTTGCCCGGCGCGCAGCGACGCGGAATCGCCGATCGAGGCGTGCGCCAGCCCCGACCCTTCCGCGCGGATCACCGCCAAGTCCGTCGCCGGATCCACGCCCACGACGGTCGCCACGAGCGCCCGCCCGTCGGCGAGCGTCACGGTGAGCCCGCGGGCGCTGACGACGACGTGGTGGTTCGTGAGGACATATCCGTCCGGCGCGATGATGACGCCGGACCCGGCGCCGACGTGCTCCGGTTCGGGCGACGACGCGTCGCCGAACGACACGCCGACGACCGCCGGCCCCATCGCCTCCATGACCGAAATCACCGCACGCGAATAGGCGTCGAGGACCTCGGCCTCGCCCGGCGCCGCCGCGCCTGTCTCACGCGGAGCCGGGGCGCCGACGGCCGGTCCCGACTCGTTGATCACCTGCAGGACCCGCCGCACGCGCTCGTCCGCGGCGGATGATGAGACCGCCTCCGCCGCGCGCGACGCCGCACTTTTCCTGCGTCCCATACGTTGCCCTCGCCCCTCGGTGCGCCGGGAACCGGCCCGCACGGGCGACCGCGCCCGTCCCGGCGACGCGCGGCGCCCACAGTGTAATTACAGCCCGCCCCTTCTGAGCCAACTCGCTTTCGAGTCGCAACTTACGACAAATACGCGCCTTCAGGCAAAACTCCAAACTTGTACTCATGGGCAAGAAAGTGTCACAAGAGTCATCCATTTGCACTTCTACGTGCCGTTATGGCGCCGCGCCCCAGGCCATCTCTTGCCGTCCGCCCAGAGGAGCGGGGCGTACTTTTTTCGAGATGATCCCGCACCGACAGCGATGCATCCAACACGCGCCCACGGCCAAGGACATCTCAGCCACCCCGATGTGCTCAGCACACGATCAGCCGCCCGAGGACGGCAAAACTGGAACTTCCTTTTACATATTGGCTGGTGCCGATGTCAACACGCAGGACTTGAGGCGAGCGGAGGTACATGTCGGCTGGCGCAGATTTCCGCGCGCGGCACTTGACGCGATCAGAGGCAGCTGTCGAGTCGCGGCCATCGGACGGCATTTTCATCCCGCGTCCCTCGACTCAGCGACCGAGGTGAACGTTCTAGATCTCTTCGGCGGGTCGGGGCCCACGCTGTTCGGTTGCGAGCAGACGGGCCGGAAGGCGTTCCTGATGGAACTGGATGAGCCGTACTGCGATGTCATCCGACGGTGGTGGGCGGAGTTCGTTCACGGAGCGGGCTGCGATTGGCAAGCGCTCACGGCGGTCTGCGGCCGAAGAGATGACCCGGCGGCACAGGCGGGGGCATCAACTGGAGTCCGAACCTGACACATCTTCTTCCGTTACGGCGAGGACGAAATGACTTTTTCGTTCTCGTCTAACAGGAACGCTCCCCCAGATTCTCGATCTTCACCGGTTCGATGGCGTCGGCGGGCGTATAGCCGAAGACGCGGGCGTAGAAGTAGAACTCCGCTTCCAGCGCGCGCTTGATGTTCTCGGCGCGGCGGAAGCCGTGCTGCTCGCCCTCGAATGGCAGATAGGCGACGGGCAGGCCGCGGGCCCGCGCGGCGTCGAAGATCATCTGCGCCTGGTTGGGCGGTACAATCTTGTCTTCCAGACCCTGAAAAAGGATGATCGGGCAGCGCAGGCGGTCAAGGAAATGGATGGGCGAGCGGGCGACGTACAGGTCTTTCCGCTCCGGGTACGGCCCGATGAGCCGGTCGAGGTAGCGCGACTCGAACTTGTGCGTGTCATGAACGAGCGCCTCCAGGTCGCTGACGCCGAAGTGGCTGGCGCCGGCCTTGAACGTGTCGCGGAACGTCAGCGCCGCGAGGGTCGTGTAGCCGCCTGCGCTGCCGCCGGTGATCGCCAGCCGGTTCCCGTCCACCAGGCCCTTGTCCGCCAGATATCGCGCGCCGTTGACGCAGTCGTCCACATCCACCACGCCCCACTGCCCGTTCAAGCGCCGGCGATATTGGCGTCCATAGCCGCTGCTGCCGCCGTAATTCACGTCGAGGACCGCCACGCCGCGGCTGGTCCAGTACTGCGTGCGCAGGTTCAGCACAGTCGAGGCACTGGAGGTCGGCCCGCCGTGAATCATCACGAGCAAAGGCGGGCGCTCCCCGGCCGGCGCCGTGTAGTCGCGGTTGCGCGGAGGATAGAAGAAGGCATGCGCCGTCCGACCGCCTTCCGTCGGGAATTCGACCGCTTCCGGCGCGGAGAGATAGCCGGGGTCCACGCTGATCGAGCTTGACCGGCGCAGGACCTCGGTCCGGCCGGTGAGGATGTGGATGCGCACGATCGCCGGCGCGTCCGTGGGCGAACCGCCCAGGAACTGCACCTCGCCGGATTGCGCGTGGACATCCCCGATTGCGGTGTATGGAACAGAGATCGGCCCGAGACTCTTCGTGTCGGTATCCAGCGCCGCCAGATACGACACTCCCTTCAGGCTGTACGCGCAGATCAGGCGTCGCGCCGACTCAAAGGCATACGTGGATTGCCCGAATACCCAGGCCGGCGCGCCGAACTCCGCCTCCATCGGACAGAGCGGCTCCGCCGCCCCATTGCGCCAGCGGTACAAATTCCACCAGTCCGTGCGGTCCGAGACGAAGTGCAGGATGCCGTCCGGCGACCATTCCGGCTGGAAGAGGGACTCGTCCGGTCCGCCGGCGATGCGCTGCGCATGCGCCAGGCTCCCGTCGCCGGCGACCTCCGCCAGCCACAGCTCCGTCCCGTCCCACGGCATGTTTGGGTGGTTCCACGTCAGCCAGGCCAGGCGCGAGCCATCGGGGCTGAGCCGCGGCGAGGAGTAGAAGTCGCTGCCTTCCACCAGCACGCGCGCGTCCTGCCGGCCGTGCGGATCGAGGCTCACAATCGTCGTCACGCCCAGCGGGTCGCGCGGATGCGTGTGGTCCTCGCGCACGCAGACGATCCGCTCGCGCGCGGCGTCCCACAGACAGTCGGCATAGCGGATATCCGCGTCCGGCGTGATCGGCCGCGGCGGCGCGCTCCCCTCCAGCACGTACAGCCGCTGATCGCCGAAGTTCGAGAAGTACACGGCGCGCGGCGTGACCAGGTAGGGGCAGCCGCCGTACTCGTGCGCGCGCGTCCGCGCATTGAACGGCATCGGCGTCAGTTCGTCCACCCGCCCGTCCGTGGTCCGGCGCAGCAATACCTGCCGCCCCTTTTCCGTCGGCCGCAGTTCGATCCAGAACAGGCTCTCCGCGCACGACCGGATATACATCAGCCCGACGGTGCCCGCCACAATCAGATCGGTCGTAATCGGGGACTTCCACGATCCATACGGCGCCACCTGCGCCTCAGCCATTGTTGCCCCGCCTTTCCCTGAACCGACTATCCCTCTCTCTCATCCTGCGCTTCCACCACCGACAGGCGCAATCGGACCTTCGCTATGCGGCGCGCATGTCGAAGCAGGCCCCAGGCTGACTCAGACGCTCGCCGCACATCTATCTGCTGCCGCGCCGCGCCGCTGGATTCTACCATGCGCCACCGACGCGCGGAATGGGCGGCGTTCCGGCAATCTACATGACTCCGACATGTGAACGTGCGACAAGGTGTCGGATTACGGGTGGCTCAGGACCCAGGTGAAACGCGCGAACCTGCTTCTCGACCTCACGGTCGGCGACGGTGAGAGGACGCTTCCGCCGGTGATGGCGCCCTGACTGACCAGGAGGTAGAAGGCCAGCGCCCGCGCCCGCACCCAGAAGGCCGTCGTCATCTGCGCGGCCACGTTCAGACTCGACAGGATCGTGATCCATGCGACTCCGGCGGCCAGCATCGCGGTGCAAAGGAGAATCGGATTCAAGGTCACTGCAAGCGTGCCGAGACCTGCGGCGAAGAGTATCGTCGCCACGGCGATCAGGATGTCCAGAGAGAACTTCTGCCTCAGCCGCGGCAGGACTTGTACACCGGCCAGGGACCCGGCGCCGAAGGACGCGGTGAGCGCTCCGAATCCGATCCTCCCCAGCCCATCGCGCGGGCCACGAGCGGCAGGAGCGCGATCAAGGCGCTGCCGCAGAAGATAAGGGCGAAAACGCAGACGAGCACAGCCCGCAACGCCGGCGAGTGACGCACGTAGCACGGCCCGGCTCGGACGGCGCTCGCGAAGTTTTCCGGGGGAGCGCTGCTCACCGTTCGGAACCGACGCCAGCGGTGAAGAACGACCATATTCTGCTTGACACGGAACCTGTGGCGGACTAGCCTCGTTAAGGGGAATAGGCGCGCTGGGGCGCGCCCGACAAAACCACTCTGACTTAGGGCAAAAGGAGGAGCGTGTCATGACCGAAAAACCAGGTTTGAAAACAACGAATGTTGTTCTCGTCCACGGCGGCTTCGTGGACGGCTCGGGCTGGGAAGGGGTCTACAAGATTCTGACCAGGGACGGCTACAGGGTCAGCGTCGTTCAGAATCCGACGACATCTCTGCCCGACGATGTCGCCGCAACCAAGGGCATTCTGGCCGCGCAGAGCGGTCCGGTGGTTCTCGTCGGCCACTCCTACGGCGGAGTAGTGATCACGGAAGCCGGCAACGACCCAAAGGTAGCCGGGCTTGTCTATATAACCGCCTTTGCCCCGGACAAGGGCGAGTCGGTGGCCGCGTTGATCAAGGATCCACCGCCGGGCGCGCCTGTGCCTCCGATACTGCCGCCGCAGGACGGTCGTCTATTCCTCGACAAAACGAAGTTTCCCGCTTCATTCGCCGGTGACGTGGACAGCGAAAAGGCCGCCTTCATGGCAGACTCCCAAGTCCCATGGGGTCTGGACGCGCTCAACGGCACGGTCAGGGAACCGGCTTGGAAAACCAAGCCGAGTTGGTACTTGGTTGCCACCAACGACAAGATGATTCCGCCGGAGGCCCAGCGGTTCATGGCCAAGCGCGCGGGTTCTACTGTCGTCGAGGTCGCGGGCAGTCACGCGATCTACGTATCGCAGCCGGAGCCGGTCGCCGCCTTCATCGAAAAGGCCGCCAGGAGGAAGTGAAAGCATCGGTGGACTCAGCCTGGCCAATGCGGTGAGCTATGGAAAAACTGAAAGGGAAAGTCGCCGTAATCACCGGCGGCAGCAGCGGCATCGGGCTGGCCACCGTGAAGCGTTTCGTCGAAGAGGGCGCCTATGTCTTCATCACCGGCAGACGGCAGGCTGAGCTCGATGCCGCTGTGAGAGAAATCGGCGCCAACGTCGCCGGCGTCCAGGGCGATGTCGCCAACCTGGCCGATCTTGACCGGCTGTATGCGACGGTGGGGCGGCAGAAAGGGCGGATGGACGTCCTCTTCGCCAACGCCGGCGTCGTTGAATTCGTCCCGCTCAGTTCGATCACCGAAGAGCACTTCGACAGGGTTTTCAACATCAATGTCCGAGGCGTGCTTTTCACCGTGCAGAAAGCCCTGCCGTTGTTCAACGACGGCGGCTCCATTATCCTGACGAGCTCGGGCGTGAGCATCAAGGGCTTTGCCGCCGCCAGCGTTTACAGCGCGACAAAGGCGGCGGTTCGCTCCTTCGCGCGATGCTGGACGACCGACCTGAAAGAGCGGCGAATCCGCGTGAACGTCATTAGTCCGGGGCCGATCGAAACGCCGATGTTCGCCCAGGTGCCCCAGGAAGAGATCGCGCGGATTACCTCCACGGTCCCCATGGGACGCATGGGCAAGCCGGACGAGATCGCCAGCGCCGCCGTCTTCCTCGCGTCGGACGACAGCAGTTACGTCACCGGCATCGAACTGTTCGTGGACGGAGGCGTGGCGCAAGTCTGACGATTTCATGATCGGAGGCGGCAAGACCACGCTGTGAAAGCTGTCGAAAGGAGCGCAAGGAGTGGCAATCAAGAAGGTGGAGATCGAACGGTTCAGCGTGACATCGTCCCGGCCGTTTCGCGAGGTCCTCGAGACGCTTCAGGCGGCATTGGGCCATCCCGACCCGCGGGTATTTCGCGAGAATGTCGCCGCAGCAAAGACGTTCGCCGAACTGGAGAAGGTCGTTCATGACGCGCTTGGGCCGTCCGGATTTATGGAGTTCGCGCGGTTTGACTTCGGCGTGGTCCTGCGCAAGCGAATGGAATCAGCGCCACAAACCGTGCGGCTCGTTCTGGGCAACCCGCTCATCATGACCCGGATGGTCATGCACGCGCCGGATGCCGGCTCATACGCGCCGGTGACGATCCTGATTGACGAACGCCGGGACGGAGTCCATCTCTCTTACGACCGGATGGCGAGTTTCCTTGCCCCGTATGGAAACTCCGAAGCGCTGAAAGTAGCCCGAGGCCTGGATGCGAAGATTGAGGCGCTGCTGACGGATGCTGCGCGGTAAAGCTGTGGCCGCGCCCGAATTGCCTTATCAGAAAGGAGGTCGAATGAGCGCGATGAACTGGATATACGCATTGGACGATGCCGCATTGCAGGAGGGCCGGATGGCGCCGGCTTATCCGCTGGGAGTGAACGTCGTCCTGGCGCGGGTCGGCGGCATGGTCTACGCCGTTTCCGGCAAGTGCGCGCACATGGCCTGCCCGCTGTTCACGGGGAAACTGGCCGGCTACACGCTCACCTGCCCGTGCCACGACTGGCGGTTCGATGTTCGCACCGGCAAGTTCCTCGATGCGCCCGAACTCGGTGTTGCGGTCTATCCGACGAAGTCCGAAGCCGGCAAACTGTTCGTCAACCTCGGCTGAAAGGAGGCGGTCATGAAGAAGGTCAGCATGTATACGCTCTCGACTTGTCCCTGGTGCCGCAAGACGAAGAAGTTCTTCGCCGACCACAAGGTCCCCTTCGATTATATTGACTATGACCTCGCCGACGAAGCGACCCAACGAAGGATCATGCAGGAACTTGATGCCGCCGGCGCGAGCGGCTTCCCCTTCGTCAAGATCGCTGACGAAGTCATCGTGGGCTACCAGCCGGAGCGCTACGCAAGCGCGCTGGGCCTGCAAGGCGGTGCTGAATGAATACTGAATCAAGGAAGAAGGCGCTGCATTATTTCTACGAGAAGGTCGTCGGGCCGCTGGGATTCAAGTTCACGCCCGACGCAGAGCTGAGGGAGTTTCTGCTCGAGCAGGAAGTGATCCTGGAAGGCAAGCACGGCGTCCCCTTCTGTCCCTGCCAACCGTTGCGGCACGACCGCGCGCGCGACATGCAGATCGTCTGCCCGTGCATCCCGTTCCACCGGAAGCATTTCGACGCGATCCAACGCTGCTGGTGCGGTCTGTTCGTCCACCAGGACGTCACGGACCCTGACAAGCTGCCCCAACTGCCGCCGAAGGAGGTGGGCCTTGAGTGACAAGTACATTCGGGCGATCAGCGCCGATGCGGTGGCGCCCGGCGGGGTGAAAGCCGTCGAACTCGACGGGAAGGAGATCGTCGTCTGCAACTGCGGCGGAAAGTATTACGCCGTCCAGCGTCGCTGCGGCCACATGAATGCGCCGCTCGACATGGGCACGCTCGACGGCACGTACCTGACCTGCGCCATGCACTGCGCCCAGTTCGACGTCGCCACCGGCGAAGCCCTCTCGGGCCCGGTTCCGCCGGACTTCGGCGGCGAGATTCCGCCGCGCCTGTTGGGCGAGTATTTTCAAAACGTCGGCATGCTGATGGGGCGCATCCGCACGGAATCCATCCGCACATATCCGACGAAACTCGAAGCCGGCTGGGTCCTGGTTGCTCCGCAAGCGGGAGACTGACCATGATGCTCGAATGGAATGAGTACCGGAAGCAACTCGTCGCCGCGATCGGCGAGATGGCGAAACTCAGCCCGGATACCGTGCGCGGCTATGGTCAGTTGAGCGGCGCGGGAGCGAAGACGGCGCACCTCAACGCCAAGACGCGCGAACTCATCGCGCTCGCCGTGGCGGTCACCCGCCAATGCGACGGTTGCATTACGTTCCACACCGATGCTGCTGTCAAGCAGGGAGCAACACGCCCAAGGCGATGATACACGCCAGCAGCGCGCCGATCAGCACCGTCCCGCCGACCCACACGGATGCGCGGCGGTCGCGGCGCGCGTCCGCCGACAGAAGACGCCGTATTCGCCCAAGCAGTTGGCCGCCTGCGGCCGGGAGAAGTCTCGGAGCGGCGATGCTCATCTCGGCGAGTCGAGCCAGCGCGCGGGCGTAGAGCGCGGAATCGCCGCAGGCGGAGACGGCCAGGTCGTCGCAACGGCTGCGCCCTGCCAAAGGAAGTGAATCAACGCCCACCCCAGCCGCATGACCGCCGGATGCGACAGGAGAGATTGCAGCCCGCTCATTTTCGGCCCTCCTCGAATTCATCCAGGAGCTTGCGGATTCTCGCGATCTCGCCGCGCGACACTTTCCTGGCATGGAGCGCGTGCATCAGGAGCTTCTCCGCCGATCCCCCGAAGGCGCGCTCGAGCATGTCTTCTGCCAGCCGGCGAAGCGTCCGCGCCTTGGGCATGGCCGCCCGGCAGACGTGCGCACGCTGCGACTCGTCGCGCAGCACCAGGCCCTTCTCCGTCATGATCTGAATGAGCTTGAGCGTGGTCGTATAGCGCGTGTCGCGGTCCGCGCTGAGCGCCTCGTGCACCTCCCGGACCGTGCACGGTCCGCGTTCCCAAAGCACGTTGAGAATCTCGAGTTCCGCGTCGGTGGGTCGCCGCACGCCCCTTTCGGCCATCATCGTTCCTCCCCTGAAATCGCCACCTGAGGGAATTATATACGACGAGCTTCGTATTGTCAACGAAGTTTTTCGTATGTTTTTCTCGACCCCATTGACGGGGCGCCGTCCGCAGGTCTCCGCCTCCAGAAACCGCCCTTCCTGGCTGGCATTACGGCTGCTCTGAAAAACTACTAATATTTTAGAAATTTTGCTTGACACGGCCATGATCGCGTGCTAGTTAATTAGTAGCATCTTCCACTCATTGAAGGGGGCGCGCATGGCGAGGCCATTCTCGAAGTATCCGACAGAACTCGAACTCGAAATCCTGAAGGTCCTCTGGCGTGGCGGCCCATCGTCCGTCGGTGGGGTCCGCGATGCTCTGGTGGGGTTTCGCGATCTGGCGTACACGTCGGTCATGACGATCATGAACATCATGGTGAATAAAGGATACCTGAAAAGAGCACGCGAGGGTAACCGCTTCGTCTATCGTCCTCAAGTCTCCGAGAAAGAGACTACCCGGCGCATGCTCAGTGATCTCACGGAGCGTGCATTTGACGGGTCCGCGTCGGCTGTGATGCTGAATCTCCTGGAGACGGCTGACGTGGATGATGACGAGTTGCGCCAACTTCGCCAGTTGGTGGACCGAAGGCTGAAGGAGAAGAAGTCATGATCCCTCCAAGCTGGACCGGCGGCGAACTGTGCATGAAGCTCTCTCTTTCGCTGGGTCATTTTCTGTGGCAAGGGACGGCCATAGCCCTGCTGGCGTCCCTGATACTCGCTTGTCTTCGTCGTGCGTCGTCACGGGTTCGGTATGGCCTCTCAGTCATTGCCATGGGGCTGATGGCTCTGTGCCTGCCGCTGACCTTTATGTCGGTACATGTGCCCCGCGTGTCGAACATAGCGGAACGGGACGCGGCCGGCGGCGCCCAGCTTTTCAGCGTGGGATCAGAAAGCCCTGCACTCGAAGCAACATTGCCCGGCGCCGATCAACTGCACTCGACGGCCGCTGTTGCAAGGACAGGCCCACAACCAATACCGGCACGGGTCAGCGACCGCGCTGAAAGGCCAGGACTGCATGCATTCTCCCAATTCTACAGATGGGCTGGCGCCATGTGGCCGCACGTGTCAGCTTATGTAGTGATGTGCTATCTGCTCGGCGTGCTTGGGATGTTTGGCCGGCTGGTATTCGGCCTGCGCGGTGGCTCCAGACTTCGGCAGCTCTCTCTGCCCGTCCAGGAACCACAGTTGCTTGAGATGCTCGCGCGGCAGGCGAAGGCCCTCGGGCTTTCCTTTACACCGGCCCTGGCATACTGCGAAAAAGTGGTGGTCCCCACAGTCGTGGGTGTGGTGCGGCCCGCGATCCTGTTGCCGGTTTCGGTCCTGAGCGGGCTGAGCTCGGACCAGGTCGAGGCTCTTCTGGCTCATGAACTCGCCCATATTCGGCGATTCGACCACCTTGTCAATCTCGCGCAGCGGGTGGTCGAAGCGGTCCTTTTTTTCCATCCAGCCATGTGGATCATCTCGCGTCGCATTCGAATTGAACGCGAGAACTGTTGCGACGACATGGTGGTTGCGACCGGCGGCGAGGCTGTCGCGTATGCAGCCTCACTGGTGCGGATGGCCGAGCTGAGCCGATGCGCGGAGCGAAAAGGACGACTGGCCACGAGCGCTGCGCTCATGGCAACTCGCGGCCCTTCGGGTCTCCGCAGGCGAGTTGTCCGGCTACTGGGCGCGCCCCAGCACGAGCAGCTCCGCGTGCGCCATAGCTGGACGTTTGCCTTGGGACTCGTGGCTGTCGGCGCCCTCCTGACGGCAGCCTATGTGAACACGTGGGCTGCCCAATCGGCGGGAACAGAGCGGTCGAACTCGGAAAAGTCCTCGTCAACTGCACGAAGCGCAGCGGTCCCGGAACTAACGCGCGAGACTCTCCTGAACATCATAAAGAAGAAAAGGGACTCGATCACAACGTGTCACTTCAAGTGGAGCGTGAGAGCAGAGGTGAAGGTCGAGCAGGAAACGAATAAGGGCGTGCCAAAATACTGCGAATACGAAGTGACCAGAAGCGACGGAAAAGTGCGGGCCACGTTCGGCTTCGAGAAAGGCGCACCGCCAATGTGGTTCACGATATGGAACGGGAAAGTGCTCAAGAAGTGGTGCCCGGTTGCAAAAAAGGGGCAGATTGGTAACGCCAGTGACTTGTCGTCTGCGTTTACCGGCGCCAATTCGCCGCTGCACTTTGCGATGCTGGCAGACACGAACGATCGCTTGTGGTATCAGGGTGTGGTTAAGACTTACGACCTGGCGGCCGTTCTTGAGAACCCCCACACTATCGTTGCCACGGAAAAGCATGGAGGGATAGAGGCGATCGTTGTTAGAGAAGGTAATCACACAATATGGCTGGATCCTGCCCGAGGCTATGCTGTGGTAGAGCAAGTATATGACGCCGGTCTCGGAAGGCCGTTGTTCAAGTGGGAAAATGTGACGCTACAGGACTGTGGAAACGGGCTGTGGATACCGACTGAGATGGTTACCGAAGACTATTTGTCGCGGAACAGCACGAGTGGCCCGGCAGGCGCTTTGTCGCTTGTAAGAGCGACAAAGGCCACAGTATTGGAAATCAACAGGGAGTATCCCGACAGCCTCTTTGACCTGCAGTTCCCCGAAGGAACGAAAGTTGATGACCATGTCACGAACATGACCTACGAGTCCGGAACGGAAACCACGGACGCGGGGATAATCAGGGACTCCGCCGCTTGTCAAATGAATCTTGAATTGATTGTGAAGGGCATCAAAACTTACGAGTCGCAGAACAACTACCAACTGCCGCGGTCGCTGGCGGACCTCTTCCCTCAGTATTTGACCAACCCCAAAGTACTCGTCTGCCCGGCCGACAAAACGCCGATGACGATCAAAAACGGATTGGCTTGCAGTTACAGGTATATCGGCAACGTCCGGCGCGATTTCGGGTCCCTCTTCATCGTTTATGATCACGCGCAGCACGATGGTGGACGCAACGTCGCGTACTATGACGGGGACGTCCACCACGTGGCCGAACAGGATTTCAAGGCGGCGCTCGCCAAAATGCACGAGCAGTTGAAGCCGCTCATGGCGAAGGCCGACTTCCCCGGCGACCGGGAGCGCGTGAAGGCGTTCTGCGAGGACCAGGACTTCCCGGAGGAAGCGCCGTCTGCCACGCCGCCCGCTGCGCCGCCGGTCGAACACAAGCCTAGCGTGTCTGCCGGCGTGTCAACCAAAGAAAAGGCCGCTGCGGAGAAATCCGACAAGGTTGTCCGGTGCGACGGCATAATGGTGGAGATCTCTTATGCGGCTCTCGAGGAATTGCTTGGAGCCGAGAAGGTCACTTTGAAGGAACAGGTCGTCTCTCAAGAAGGCATTGCTGGGGCAGGTGACGCAACATTCTTGTACGCCATCCTGACGCCTGCCAAAGCGCAGGCGTTCGAGACGAGGATCAAGCAAGTGATCGCCGAATCGCACCTGAAAACCATCTCGGCGCCTCGTGTCGCAGCGCTTGACGGCCAGGCTGCCTCGTTGACGATCGATAGGATGACCGATACGGAAACGGCCGTCAGCGGTTACCGCCCTACCTTGTCCGATAAAGGACAGATCGTTCTAGTACCGACACTTAGCCGTTATGCGAAGCAAGGAAACCGCTTGAACATCGTGTCGAAGGTGAAGGAGGGTGCAATTGAGTGCCATCTCAACCTGGAGTCGGCAGAGCAAATCGGCAGCGTGCGCGTCGAGAAGTCCTCTGTGGAGTCCCCGGTCATATCCTATCAACAGGCGCTGTCTCTGGCATGCACCGTGGAGAACAACGGCGGAATCCTAATCGTTCCGCCTCTGCCGTTGCACCTTATTGACAACGTGCCAGCCAAGCAACAACTAGCCGTCATGATGCTGAACCTGTCCGCGAGTCCCAAAGGCAGCTCTGCCGCGCCGCCAGAAACTACGACGCAGACTCCGGCCATCCCCTATTCGGCGGCGGAGAAAGCATCAGCGTCCAATCCTCTCATCTCAGTGTCTTCGCTGGCAGGAGCAAGCTTCATCCCTGACATTGGGATTTGGTCAGTGCACTATGGTTGGCATAAACGCCAACCGCTCTTCTTTATCCTGAGCGACGACCCCTCAGGCGAGCAGGGGTGCTCCGATACGCTGTTTTTCTTCAACCGGTGGTACGGTGAATACCTGCCTAAGACGCCGGGGAGCACGCGAATCTCATATCATTGCGACGGCGAAACCATGGAGGTCAATGGGGAGAAGTACACGCTCTCCAAGGGCAGGGTCTTTCTAATTTCGTCGAGCCGAGAGCCGAAGGTCAGGCAGTTCGCAGTGGCCTTGAAGGACAACGCGACGATGGGCGAGTTTAGAGAACGCCTCCTGAAGAATGAGCAGATTCGCGACATTCTGTCGGAGGGCGCTGGACTGTCTCCTCAGAGTGATCTCAATTCAGGAGCGCCGACGGGAAATTCAACCCAAACGGCGCGAGGCGCAACGGTGCCTGCCGCCCCGAAGGAAGAGCCGGTGGAGGCATCGGCTTTTCCCGTCCAGCCAATTTCAAACGAGGCAACGGTCACTGGTTGCGTTGTTGACAAGGACGGTCGTCCCGTGGCGGATGCGCGAGTGGTCCTGTACTACAACCGCAATCGCTGGGGTTTGCACAACCGAGTTGCGGATGAGACGCGCTCGGCGAAGGACGGCACATTCACGTTCTCCGGGCTTGTGTACGAAGCGCGGACCGAGTCGTTCGGTATCAGTGAGTCCAATGAATATTGGATTTTCGCCACGCACCCGAAGTATGCGGTGGGTTGGAAGAGAGTTCCCCCAGGCAAGGCGGGCGAGTCGCTTCAAGTGGTCCTTGGCGACCCGGGCGAGTGCGCCGTAACGGTGGTGGATGACCAAGGGAAGCCACTGGAGGGCGCGCGCGTCTGGCTGCACCAGGCAGGGGACCGTCAGGGCAAACGCCTCGAGTACCGCGAGTACTTCTACATAAACGATGATCTTGATCTTGCCGCGGCGACGACCGGGCCGGATGGCAAGGCAAGAATCAGCAATCTGCCCGATACCACTTTGTCTTTCTACGCTTCGAAGGAAGGATACTCGGATACCTGGCGCGGCGGACGGCACATTGGCGACACGTTTGATTTTCCTCTTACCCGCGGAGGCATCCTTCGCGGTCAAGTGACCTTCGCCGAGTCCGGCAAGCCTGCGAGCGGCGTTGTCGTTTGGCTTTATCCGAAGTGGGGGTTTTACTCCTACTACTTTGCAGAGACGGATCAAAACGGTCGGTATGAATTCAAAAAGGCTCCGGCGGACGGGTGGGACAAGGGATGGTTCGCCCCAAACGGAGCGACCGGCGCGTACGACGTCCAGGTGGACACTTGTGAGAAGACGCCGAGCCACGTCGCTGGCGCCACAACTGTCCTCATGCAGCCGGGCATCCCGGTCGAGAACTTCGACGTGAAGTTGGAGAAAGGGGTTCTGCTCAGCGGCATGGTCAAGTCTGCGGAAGGCGGGTTCCCGCTGCCGGGATGCGGCGTCACCGTGATGAACAGCCCCACCGGCCGCAGGACGGTATACGCGGATGAAACGGGTCGCTATTCGTATCGCACCCTTCCGGGACATGTGGTATTGTTCATCGAGAGTCACTTAGGGCCGCCCGATTTTGTCCTGCCTTGGCGTTCCACGATGCCGCCCGGTCAGATAGACCTGGACAATGACGTTCTTGATTTCGACTTGCTGGTGCCGGGAGTGATGAAGGAGGTGCCCCTGCGCGTCGTCGTCCGGGATGCGAAGGGGCAGCCTGCTCGCGGCGCGTTCGTTCAGACGAGTATCCCGGAGGTCCGGTACAAGCCGAGGACGGGCTTCACGGACGCTGCGGGCTGTATCGCGTTCGAGGGCGCAGGCGAAGGCATGGCCGTGCTCCTCTACGCATGGACGCCGGAGCGGGACCAGGCGGCCAGTACGCGCGTGACGATGATGCCCGGGCTGCCGGAGGTTGTCCTCCAACTCGCGCCCGCATCGCGCGTCACATTCGCCGTCAAGAATCCCGATCGAACGCCGGCTTCCAATCTGGATATGCTGCTGTTCCTTCCCGCGGGACCGGAAGAGGAATCTCGTCTCTGGCTCTTGCCTGCGTACTATCGCACCGATGCGCAAGGGCGGATTGAGGTCCCGGGTCTCCTTCCGGGCATCGAATGCATCCCGATGTGGGAGGACCACGCCAACTTCTCTCATCCCTTGACCGAGAATGGGCGTCCCATTGTGATTCCAGCCGGGGCGAACCCGACCGTTGAGCTCGTTGTCGAGAGCGCCACAGAAGGACAAGGGCGACGGAGGGCGTCGCCGCCGATGATGTTAATGCCCAAGCCTCAGTCCCTGATCGGAAAGTCCCTCCCGGACCTCAAGCCCTTCGGCCTGGATAGCCCGAAGGACGGCAAGCCAATTCTCCTGTGCTTCTGGAGCCAGGAACAGCGTCCTTCGCGCCAGTGCATGAACGACCTGCTGGCCCTCTCTCAATCTCCCCAGGGCACGCAACTGACGATTCTCACCATCCAGGCTGAACCGGTCGAACGCGAGACGTTGAGCAAATGGACCGATAAACTCACCGTCGGAATGATCGAGAAAGACGCGGAGAAGGTCCGGGCCAGTTGGGGCGTACCAAGCCTCCCCTGGCTCGTTCTGGCCGCCTCCGATGGCACCGTCCTGGCCGAAGGCTTTCAACTGGCGGAATGGCAGGAAATCTTGAAAGCAAAAAGCGGAAAGTGAGCGGCTGGCCAATCCTCGGAACGGAGACACGTAAGCCGTGAGGCGACGCACGAACCGGAAGTGACAAAAGACCCTCGGACGCCCTGATGCAGACGCCCGCAGGTCCTCAACTGGGTGGCCAAGTAAGTCCTACGACAAACCGCTTCGGCTCCTCGTTCCAATCAGGCGCGCGAGGGGCGCGCGTGGGAGGATCCTCCTAAAGAACATCGGCTTTCGACGCTATCGCTGCCGGGACGTGCGCGGAGAAAGCGCCGGCCATCAAGTTGCCCGGCCTGGACCAGCCTCGAGGCCATGCCCTCTAGAGGAAAGCTGGATATTCGCCTTCGGATCATATCTGGTAGCGCCACAGTCACCTGCGCTGAGAAGGACGGTCGGCCAGTCCGGGTGAAGATGGGCGTGATTCGAGATTCAGGATGTGGCCACTGAGAACCTGCAGTTGATCGTGGCCGACCCGCGTGCGCAGGAGTTCGAGAATCAGCGATTCGAGATCCCCAAGGAGAAACTTCAGCAAGACTTGACCGATCTGGTCCTTACTGTAAGCCTGCGGTCACCTTATCCTGTAAGAATCAGCGGTCGCGTGACGCGGCATTCAAGCTTACTCGGCCGCTGAAACGGGTGATTCTTACAATGCGTCTGGGTGAGGCAGCCGATGAAACCGTTCTCACCCTAATCCAAGCGGCCGGAGCAGAGGCCTTCTTTCGCCGCGCGAATTCTCCTTGACAACCGGGACTCAGAGGGTCAGAATGGGAAAGCGGACGGCTAACCGTCGTGTGGAAGGCGGCCAAATGGGAAATCCCGGTTGAAGAGTTGAAGAGGAGGAGCGGCGATGACGTGGCGGAGAGTTCTCGCAGCGGGAGCTTTGTTGCTGGCTGGGACGTTTGCGCTCGGCGGCGATAAAGCGGAACTCGGCCCTTATGCGCAGTGGAAGTACGGGCCGCCGAAGAGCGATACGTACTTCCCCATCGCCGTCTGGCTGCAGGATCCAAGTTTGGCGGGCAGCTACCAGCAGGCGGGGATCAACCTTTACCTCGGCCTGTGGGATGGACCGACCGACGATCAGCTTGCCCAACTGGCCCAATACGGAATGCCGGTTATCTGCGAGCAGAACGACGTCGGGCTGGCCCATCTGAACGATCCGACCATCGTCGGCTGGCAGATCCAACCCGATGAGCCGGACAACGCTCAGCCGTCCGGCGATGGTTACGGGCCGCCCGTATTGCCGTCCGTTATTGTTGCCGAATACGAACAGCTCCGCGCCGCGGATCCCACCCGGCCGGTGCTCATGAATCTCGGCCAAGGGGTGGCCTGGAGCTATTATGGCCGCGGGACGCGCGACGGACAGGACGAGGACTATCCCCTGTACTGCCAGGGATGCGATATCGCCACGTACGACATCTACCCCGTGGCGAACGGCGACGCTGCGACCGAAGGCCAACTGTATCTCGTCGGCGAGGGCGTCAGGCGGCTGGTCATGTTCTCCGGGGGAACGAAGCCCGTCTGGAACTGCATCGAGTGCACGAACATCAATGGGACCGGCAAGGCCACGCCCCAGGAGATCCGCGCGGAAGTCTGGATGGCCCTCGTCAGTGGAAGCAAGGGACTCATTTATTTCGTCCATCAGTTCGAGCCCACGGAAGACGACCATGCCCTGCTGGACGATCCGGTGAACCTGCCCGCCGTCACGGCGATCAACCAGCAGATTACGCAACTGGCGCCGGTGTTGAACAGCCCCACGGTCCTCAACACGCTCACGGTGAAATCCTCGAATGCGAGCGTGCCGGTGTGGACGATGGTGAAGCAGTGCCGCGCCACGACCTATGTCTTTGCCGTCGTGACGCAGCCCGGCGTCACGGACGTCACGTTCACCCTTGCCGGTCTTCGCCACCTCGCGCAGATCGAAGTGCTCGGCGAAAACCGCGTCGTCAGCGCGGCGGCCGGCAAGTTCCAGGACCATTTCAATGAGTGGGATGTGCATCTGTATCAGATCAAGTAGAAAGGAAACATGAAATATCCCCATTCGGTTTTTCCGCTACTGGCATAACTGCCGACGACGGCACTTCTTCCAACGTATCTCCTGCCCAATTCGTAACTTCCGCCGCTCTCCAGCAGCGGTGCACAGTGGGTCTCATCGGGAGCAGTCGGGAGCATTTGGCCCTGGCGTCGTATCCTAATCGTATCACGGCCGCAGTCGGGAAGACGGGCTGACTTAGGGTCACGGCTCCTTGAAATTGTGCGGCAATTATCTGACGATCCAGCACCCGCAGCGACGCATTCAACACACGCACACCGCCGAGGACGTCTCGCCCACAGCGATGGCTCAGCACCCGACCACCCGCTCGAGGGCGGCGAAGACTGAGGCTTCTTTTTATGTATCGGCTCGTGCAGATTCCGGCGCGCGGGACTTGACGCGATCAGGGGCAGAGCTGTCGAGTTGCGGTCATTGGGCAAACCACTCGGGATTCTCGTCCCAGTCAGGCCCGTGAGGGGCGCGCATGGGCGGAACGTTTTCCAAGACAGCCGAGAACCCGCTTGACCGCGGGCGCCCTGAGCGTACAATCTCATGTTCGCATGCGGACTGTCCTCAGGAGGACGGTCAAAGGGGACATCCCGACTGAAAAGGAGATTGACGTGAGCAGCGCTGATCGGCCTCGGCCGCGATCGGCCATCGCGCGCGACTTCGCCTCTCCCGGCGCCGCCTGGCGCGGGAAGTCGTTCTGGTCGTGGAACGGGGAGCTCGAGCCGGAGGAACTGCGCCGGCAAATCCGCGTGATGCGCCGGATGGGCTTCGGCGGGTTCTTCATCTACCCGGGTTCCGGCCTCGCCACCCCGTATCTTTCCAAGCGCTGGTTCGAGTGCGTCAACGCCTGCATTGACGAGGCGAGCAAGCTCAAGATGGAGACGTGGCTCTACGACGAGGATCGCTGGCCGTCCGGCACAGCGGGCGGACTGGCGACGAAGAATCCGTCATGGCGCAGCCGGATTCTGCGCTTCGTCGAAACGGAGGATCCGGCGGCGTTCCGGTGGACGCCTGCGACGCTCGGGGCGTTCACGGCCGTCGTGAAAGGGCATGCGGCCTCGTCCGTGCGGCCGATCCCGAAAGGCCGCCGCCCGCGGCTCGCGAAGGGAGAAAAGATCCTCTCCTTCGAGCTGCGCCTCGCCGAGCCGTCGAGTTGGTACAACGGCCAGACCTACCTCGACACGCTCAACCCCAAGGCCGTGCGCGAGTTCATCCGCGTCACGTACGAGGCCTGCCGCCGCGAATGCGGCCGGGCGTTCGGCCGCCTCGTGCCGGGCATTTTCACCGACGAGCCCAACGTCGGTCTGATGATGCGCCATGGCGGCGGAATGTTCGACACCAACGCACTCCCCTGGACCGATGCGCTGCCGAAACTCTTCCGCGAGCGATACGGCTACGACCTCCTGCCGCACCTGCCGGAACTCTGCTACGATGTCGAGAGCCGCGGCGCGCGCCCCGTGCGCTATCACTTCCATGACTGCATCGCCCACCTCTTCGTGACCGCCTTCTCGAAGCAGATCGGCGACTGGTGCGCTCGCAACCGCTTGTGCTTCACCGGCCACGTCCTGCAGGAGGACACTCTGTCGCGACAGGCCGCGTTTGCGTCGGCGCCTATGCGGTTCTACGAGTACATGCAAGCGCCCGGAATGGATCTGCTGACCGAGCGCGCGCGCCTCTACGACACGGCCAAGCAGGTCAGCTCCGTCGCGCGGCAGTTCGGGCGCCGGTGGCGCCTGACCGAGACCGACGGCTGCACCGGCTGGGATTTTCCCTTCGCCGGGCACAAGGCGCTCGGCGACTGGCAAGCGGCCCTCGGAATCAACCTGCGCTGCCTGCACGTGTATTGGTACACGATGCGCGGCCAGGCCAAGCGCGAGTACCCGGCCCCGGTCGGAGAGCAGTCGCCCTGGTGGCGCCATTACGCGCACCTGCAGGACTACTTCGCGCGGCTGAATGCGGCGATCACGCCGGGCGAGGAAGTGCGCGACCTGCTCGTGATCCGCCCGGTCGAAAGCGTCTGGCTCGAGGTGCGCAAGGGGTGGAGCAAAGATCGGCTCGGCATGCGGCTGGACGAGGAGGGTTATCGTCAGCCAGGGACACGCGGCGGCCATCGGCTCCGCATGCGGGTGGACGAGGAGCTCGGGAAGCTGCGCGACGATCTCCTCACCGCGCATCTCGATTTCGACTACGGCGATGAGGAAATCCTCTCGCGCCACGCACGCGTCTTCCGGCAGGATGGCGCTCCGTGGCTCCGCGTCGGCCGCGCGACCTACAAGGCCGTGCTCGCGCCGCCGATGACCACGATGCGCCGGACGACGCTCCGCCTTCTTGAGCAGTTCCACGACGCAGGCGGCAGGGTGGTTTTCGCGGGCCGGGTCGCAGCCTATGTGGATGGGGTGTGCGATCCGGGGCCGGCCGTGCTGGCGGGGCGATGCCCGCGAACGCCGGCCCGCGGGCCGCGGCTCGCCGCTGCGCTCGACCCGCTCTGCCGGCGCGTGTCCATCGCCGATGCCGCCGGGAAGGAGATCGCCGGTGTCCTCTACCTCCTGCGGGAAGACCGCGACGCCTTCCGCCTCTTCATCTGCAACACCGGCTACACCGCCGCGCAGTTCCGCCGCCTGGGCTTCAACGAGGACCGGAAGGTCTGCGAGCGCCGCGCCGTCTGGCCGGTAGTCCGGCTTCGCGGCTTCGCCGAGTGCGCCGGCGCGCCGCAGGAATGGGACCCGGACACGGGCCGCCGCTTCGCAGCGAACGCCGCTCGGACAAGAGGCCGCGCATGGGAAATCACCACCGCCCTGCCCGCGCTGGGCAGCCGGCTCTTTGTCCTGCCCAAGCGCAAAACGAGCGGATCGCTCCCGACGCGGCCGGTTACAACCACCGTGCGCAGCCTGTCGCCCGCGGCCCGGCCTTGGGAGATCGCGCTCTCCGAGAGGAACGTCCTCCTGCTCGATAAAGTGCAGTACCACATTAACGGCAAAAGAGGAAAGGCTGAGGAGGAAATCCTCCGCCTCGATCGGCGCGTCCGCCAGGTCCTGGGCGTTCCCCCGCGCGGCGGCATGATGGTCCAGCCCTGGGCGCGCAAGCGACGGGAAAGGAAGAAGTCCGTCCCGGTCGTCCTGGAGCACCGCATTCACGCGGACGCGCTGCCGCAAAGCGAACTCCTCCTTGCGCTCGAATCGCCGGAACGTTTCACGATTGCGATCAACGGCCATTCGGTTTCTTCGGACGCGACGCGCGGCTGGTGGGTGGACCCATCGTTGAAACTGCTGGCGCTCGATCCTGCGTGGCTGCGCCTCGGCGAGAACCGGCTCCGCCTGGACATCGCCTATACGGAGGACGACGGGCTGGAGATCATTTATCTCCTGGGCGACTTCGGCGTGAAGCTGGTCGGCGGCGAGGCGCGGCTCGTCGCCGCGCCGGAGCAATTGAAGATCGGCGACTGGACCGGCCAGGGACTGCCTTTTTACGCCGGATCGGTCTGCTATCGCCGGGCCATGGCGACGCCTCGGCTGGCGGATGGCGAGCGGCTTTTCGTCTGCCTGCCGAGCTACCACGGCGTGGCGGCGCGCGTCCTGGTCAACGGCAGGGAAGCCGGGTTCATCGGCTGGGAACCAAACGAGGCGGACGTCACGGACTTCATCGAGGGAGACGCCTTCGAGCTGGGCATCGAGGTCCTCGGCCATCGGCGCAACAGCCATGGCCCACTTCACCACGCCGAAAAGTGGCCGGCCTGGATCGGGCCGGAGGAGTTCATCAGCCAGGGCGAACAGTGGTCCGACGCCTGGAACCTCGTCCCCTGCGGACTCATGAAAAGCCCCTGGCTCGAGATCCGGCGGCCCTTCGACTTTCGCTCAGGACCGAGATGCCTTCGGCTCTGAGGATCACTGCTCAGCAAGCGCTCGCCTCCAGCCTGATCGCAAGTCAACTGCAAACGCGCGGTGCGCCGAATGGGTGAGGCAAAGACTGGCAGACCGCCGAAAAATCGCTTGACGGCGCCACTTCGACCGCATAATCTCATGTTTGAGAGTCGCTGTCTTTGGAGGACGGTCAAATGGGAAACCGCGGGCAGAACATGTTCGCGCGCGACAGTCGGCAACAGTGGCTGTCGTGGAAAGGCTGGGCGGTGCGCGCGGTGATGGCCTGCTTCGCCGCGCTCGCCGCGGTTTCGGGGATCCGCGCAGAATCAAGGGGAACAACTGAACAGGAGAAGAAGATGACCATCGGCGCTTACTATTTCGACGGGTGGGCGGGCCATAACCAATCGGCCGAGGATGCCGGGGAACCTTGGTCTCGAAACGCTCCTACGCAACTGACCCGGAGGATGGTCGAGGAGTTCCCGCAGCGGGAGCCCGTCTGGGGCTGGCGGGATGATTCGCCGGCGATTATGGAGCGGCAGATCGATCTCGCGGCGGACCACGGCCTCGCCTTCTTTGCATTCTGCTGGTACTGGCACGATAACGGGGGGCCGATCAACGAGAAGGCGATCGAGGAAGACCCCAAGCACACCGGGCTGGAACTGTTCCTGAAGGCGAGAAACAGCCACCGCATGAAGTTCTGCCTGCTGGTGGCCAATCACGATGGATTCGAGATCAAAGGGACGGAGCATTGGAAGCAGGCCGCCGACTTCTGGATGCGCTATCTGAAGGACCCGCAGTGCGTCACGGTCGGCGGGAAGCCGCTGGTGATCATTTTCAATCCCGGCGGCGGAGATAAGGATGGCTTCGCATACCTGCAGGAAGCAGCGCGAAAAATGGGGCTGCCGGGCGTGGCGATTGCCGGTTGCGGGGGCGGGACGGCGGAGACGGGTTACACGCACAGGACGCATTACAACGTGATACCGGGGTACACGGCCGGATCGGAGGAGCACAAGTACGCAGAACTGGTGGCCGCGAACCGAGAGGCGTGGGGCGGCAGCCGCGAGCAACCGTACATGCCGGAGGTCATAGCCGGGTGGGACAAGCGGCCGTGGGAGAGTCCGACAGGTCAGCACCAGCGGGACGCATGGTACTACCCTGACCGCACGCCGGAGCAGTTCGCGATGCACCTGCGGGATGCGATGGCGTGGATGGATAAACACCCGGAACAGACCACCGCCGAGCGTATCGTTCTGATCTATGCGTGGAACGAACTCGGCGAAGGCGGGTATATGGTCCCGACCAAGGGCGACCCCGAGGGCGATTACTTGAAGGCGCTTCGGTCGGTGGTGATGCCAGACAATCAACCGGGCGCTCCAGCGGACGCGGGCAAGCCACTCCGCTGAGCTTTGACCGTCGGTCATCGCCGGATGTCCCCCCATTGGTTATTCGCATCCGGTGTCTGTTTCGTTTGGCGTCGCGGCGGAAGCGGGTCGCGCTTCAGCTTGGATTCCCGGGGAGGAGGAAAAAAACGTCTTTCCTGTCTGCCGTAGGCGCGCTGCTGGCGTTTCTACTGCTTATCCCGACTGCGAATGTGCCGGCCGCTGCGGTCCCGCCGGCAGAGGAGCATCGGCAGGCAAGGAAGCACTGTGGTTTCGGCCATCTCTGGTCGGTTAACCGATGCTTGCGCAGGGCAGATCAGCGGTGTATTATGCCGCGAGGCGAGCCAGGTCCCCGGCGGCAATCCAGACGCGGCGCTCTCGCGCAAAGCGGCGCACTTGGTCTTGCCGGATAGGGATTGCCTGTTGAGAAGCCGCCTTTCTGGCCCCTGGGCCTCGCCCATATACGCCGTGTAGTGCAGCCGTGCCGTGGAAACGAGAGACGACCGATCGCAACGGAAAGGCCGCCGACGGTCATGGACCAAAGGGCCATCTGCGAAATCCCGAACAACCTTTGAGGAGTCAGACAATGCCCATCGAGCAAAACAAGTTGGCGATTCACGGAGGGAAGCCGGCTAAGACGGTGCCGTACGCCAAAGGGATACGGTTCGGGAAGGCCGAGGAGGAGGCGGCGGTGGCTGCCATCCGGTCGCAGAAGCTGTGGTACAAACAGGGCGGCACCCGTGTGTTGGCCGTCGAGAAGACCATCTGCGAGATGATGGGCGTCCCGCACGCGATCGTATGCTCTTCGGGGACGGCGGCGGTGCACATGGCAGTGATCATGTGCGGCGTGGAGGCAGGTGACGAGGTCATCCTGAACCCAGTCACCGATTGGGGCTCAATCTGCGGCATCCTGGCGGCTGGGGCGGTGCCCGTCTTCGCCGACATCCGCCCGGATACCCTCAGCCTGGACCCCGAGAGCGTGGCGAAGGCGATCACTCGCCACACCCGGGCGATTCTCCTGGTGCACATGGCGGGCTATCCGGCGCACGTGAAGGAGATCGTGGCCCTGGCCAAGGAGCGGGGCGTGAGGGTGATCGAGGACTGCGCCCAGTCGCCCATGGCCTTGTTGGACGGCCGGCCCGTGGGCACTTTGGGCGATGTGGGGGCTTTTTCCACGAACGACTCCAAGCACGTCTCCTGCGGCGAGGGCGGGTTCGTCGTGACCGCCGATGCGGAGATGGCCCGCGTGGGCCGGCTGTTCATAGACAAGGCCTACGAGCGGAACAAGGCCCGCGGCGAGACGGACGTTACGTTCCTGGGGTTCAACTACCGCATGTCGGAACTGTCGGCGGCCGTCTTGGACGTGCAACTCCGCGGTTTGGAGGAGCAGATCGGGCGCCGCACGGAGTACGCCGAGCGCCTGACGGCAGGACTGGAGGGCCTGGAGGGGCTTAAGGTGCTCAAGCCCCTGGAGGGCGCCCGCGGGGCGTACTGGTTCGTCCTGTCCTGTCTGGAGCCGCAGCGACTGTCCGCCGACCGCGCCACCATCGGCGCGGCCCTGGCGGCTGAAGGCGTCGCCGTCTGGGCGGCCCTGGCGCCAGCGAGTTCCCTGTACAGCACGACGGCGCTGAGAGAGGGGCGGCTGTACCCCTACGGCCGAACGGCTCCGGCCGCCTCTCTCCGCAGTCGCGAGTATGGGCCGGGTCTGTGCCCGATGGCCGAGAAGGTCGCCGCCAACGTTTTATCGTTCCTCGTGAACCCGTTCTACACGCAGCAGGACGCGGAGGAGACAGCCATCGGCGTCCGGAAGGTGCTGGAGTACTATCGTATTAGACCGTGATCCCTGCAGACATGGCTCTCGCCCTGGCCAGTGCCTCGAAGAGATCTGCAGGTTTCTCCTCTGTCTTCAAGGAGATCAATGAGTCGCGGCGCTTCAGATCCCAGGGAGACTCCCTCCGCCAGGCTCACAAAACACGATCTCCGTCGGAGCATAACTCTCACATTCCTTGTAACTTGCAGCGATTCTTGATCTTCCGCCAACTTCCCGAACTTGTACTCATTGGTGAAAAAGCGTCACAAAAGACGATCATTTGCACTCCTATGTGCCGCTAACGTGCCGCGGACAGAACCTTTTGTGACACCCGCGTCGAGACGCTCCATCATCCACAGCGACGCGTCTGGCGCACGCACACGGCCGAGGAGACCTCACCTACCCCGATTTGCTCAGCACCCGATCAGCCGCCCGAGGAGGGCAAAACTGGAACTTCTTTTTATGTATCGGCTGGTACAGATTTCGGCGCGCGGACCTTGACGCGATCAGAGGTAGAGCTGTCGAGTTGCGGTCATCGAGTAAAGCAATCAGGATTCTCGTCCCAGTCAGGCGCGCGAGGGGCGCGCGTGGGCGTATCGTTTCCCAGAACAACACGACGAAGTCAGTCAGGCCTTTGTCACCGCAGTCCAGGCGGCCGGAGCAGAGGCCGCCTTTCGCTGCGGGGGGTACCCTTGACAAGAGGGATTCGGAGGGTCAAGATGCGACATTTGCCGGATGACCGCCATGGGGGCGACGGCCATATGAGGTTCCGAGAGGAGCTAAGTCGTGTGTCCCTGGAAGTCCAACAGCCCCCAGGGATGAGTCACGTGAGTCCAATGCATTCGCACTACAAACTGCGATCGGAGTAGATCAGATGGCCAGCGAGCGATGGATTACAGCGCTCCTTTTGGCTGCCATCATGTTGCTTGCGTTCGGACTCCGCATGTACGCCGCGTCCAAGAAAGGCTTGGTGGGCACGGATGAAGCCGGCTATCTGATGGCCGGCCGCAATTTATGGCGCGGGGAAGGCCTCGCCATATCGCGTGGCCAGCCTTTTGTAAGCCACCCGGCGCTGCATGGGATTGTCGTCGGCGGAGTCGCGCGCTGCCTGCACATGGATGACTTGCAAAAGGCCAATGGCCTTTGCTTTGCGGTGTTTGGCGCGTTAGGTTGCTGCGCCATGTTCTTGCTGGCAAGACAATTGTATGGAACCGGCGCAGGGCTCTTGGCGGCAGCCCTGTATGCGACAGTTCCGTCACTCAGCGTGCATGTCTATTACTGGGACAGCACGGCGGAAACGCTGTGCCTTTTCTTCCTGCTGATGGGATGCTACGGCTTCAGTCTGGCCTATTTTGGAAACCGGCTTGCAGGCGCGGCAGCCGGAGCCGCTTTCTTCGCCTTGGCCGGCTGTGTGCGGAATGACGGGTTTGTATTCATGGCGCTCATGACGGCGCTCCTCCTGGCCGTCAAGGCCATAACAAGGGCGTGGCCTTTAAGAAGGTGCATGGCGTGTCTCTTTCTCTGCCTGGTGGCATTCAGTGTCGCTTATTCACCCTACGCTCGGTTCTTGTGGCGGCATAGTGGTAAGATCATGACCGACATAGCACAAGTAACGATGAGGAACTATGACCCGATCAAACGCAAGCAAGACCCGCTTTACGCGGAGAAACCGGCGACGGTGAGTAAAGAGAGTGAGGCCACCCCTCACTCTGTGAGGGAATGGCAATCTCTTTTCGGCCGTGTGTCGGAGAATCTCCGCACCATGTTCGACCGACGGGAAGTGCTTGCGGTTTTTCCCTATTACCTTCTGTTGTTTCTGGGGCTTGGCCTTCTTGCGGAGGCGATGGCGTCCGGAAGCGCTTTACGTTTTCTTTTCATTGGGGCGATGATCGCGCCCATGTTCGCTTATGTATTGTTCTTTATCTCGGCGCGTTTCCTGGTGGTTGCATTGCCAGGGATGTTAATTCTCGTTACGCGCGGCCTTGGCGCAGCCTCATTCCAGGCGAGAGCGGTTCGTCTGACCCTTCCGGTGATTGCTTGCGGCGCGCTCCTTCTTCATTCGCTGGCAATGTTGCCTGCCCTGGCGAGGGCATCACAGCATTCTGAATTCGAAAATGCCGGCCAGTGGATTTCCGGGCACACGGACCGAGATGCCGTTCTCATGACGCGGAAACCTGAGGTAGCCTTCTACGCCGACCGTGATCTCGCGCGTTTGCCTTATGTGGAGAACGAGCCGGCCCTTTACGCGGCCGCAAAGGCTGCCGAAGTGCGATACGTAGTCTTTGATGAAGCGCGAAGTCTTGACTTCAGACCGAAGCTGGAGTTTCTGTTGGACCGCCAGCGGATGTTGAAATCTTTGTTTTTCGAAGTCGTTTACAGCGAGACGAGGCCGGGTGCGCGAATCGTAGTGCTGCGGCCGAAGTAGTCGAGAAGAACAAGCTGGGCAGAGTGATACCGGGGAAGCTCCGAGCACGCCGAACTGTCTTTGACGTCGGTCGCCTCGGGAGATTGAGAACAGGCTGCAGGTCCTTGCGCAAGGACGCGCCGGGGCAGAGCTGTTCTTTCGATGTGCAACCCCATTGACAAGCGGGATTCTGATGGTCAGAATCCGACAATTGACGGCTGAATATCATATTGAGCGGACAGTGCGCGGACCGCGAAATCCGCGACGCGGCCGAGGAAACGCTGGACAAATTCCACCACGCTGCCCGCGCGGATGCCGGAGACGAGTCGGAGGATTGTGACCCTTCGGATGATGAAACGGAGGAGGGTTGAGTGGCGAAGGGCATTCCAAAGCGCGCCGAGGATTATTCCCGCTGGTACACCGAACTCGTCCAGCGCGCCGAACTGGCCGACTATGCTCCCGTGAAAGGCTGCATGGTCATCCGGCCGTACGGCTACGCCATCTGGGAGAAGATGCAGTCGGCGCTCGACGCGATGTTCAAGGCCACCGGCCACGTCAACGCCTACTTCCCGCTCTTCATCCCGGAATCGTTCATGAAGCGCGAGGCTGACCACGTCAAGGGCTTCGCCCCGCAGTGCGCCGTCGTCACCCACGGCGGAGGCGCCAAGCTCGAAGAGCCGCTCTACGTGCGCCCGACCTCCGAGACCATGATCTGGAGCATGTACGGCCGCTGGATTCACTCCTACCGCGACCTGCCGCTCCTCATCAACCAGTGGTGCAACATCGTCCGATGGGAAATGCGCCCGCGGCTTTTCCTCCGGACGATCGAGTTCCTGTGGCAGGAAGGGCACACCGCTCACGCGACGGAGCCGGAGGCCGTCGAGGAAACGCTCCGCATGCTCGAAGTCTATCGGACGTTCGCCGAGGGCTTCATGGCGATCCCGGTCATCAAGGGGATCAAGACCGAGAGCGAGAAGTTCGCCGGCGCCGTGCGCACCTATTGCATCGAGGCGATGATGCAGGACGGCAAGGCGCTTCAGGCCGGGACAAGCCACTACCTTGGCCGGAACTTCGCCCGGGCGTTCAACGTGCAGTTTCAGAACCAGGAAGGGAAACTGGAATACGTCTATGCCACGAGTTGGGGAGTCAGCACACGCCTCATCGGCGCTCTCGTCATGGCCCACTCGGACGACGACGGCCTCGTCCTGCCGCCGAAACTGGCGCCCATCCACGTGGTCGTCGTGCCGATCTTCAAGGACGACACCGAGCGCAGCGCGGTCCTCGAAAAGGCCGCGAAAATCGAGGCCGAACTCGCGCCGGCATGGACGGTCCGTGTGGATTCGCGGGAGAATTGCAGCGCGGGGTGGAAATTCAATGAGTGGGAGTTGAAAGGCGTCCCGATCCGCATCGAGATCGGGCCGAAGGACGTCACTCAGGACCAGGCGATTGTCGTCCGGCGCGACACCCGCGAGAAGCGCGCGATTCCGCTCGCGCAACTCAAGGATTTCGCCGCCGCCCAACTCGTTGAAATGCAGGCCGCACTCTTCCAACGCGCGGCGAAAATGCGCGAGGAGAGGACTCGCCGCGTGGACGACTACGCCTCCTTCAAGGAGCACATCGAGCAGGAGACGGGTGGTTTCGCGCTGGCCGGCTGGTGCGGGTCGCCGGAATGCGAAGCTGCCATCCAGGAAGAGACCAAGGCGACGATCCGGTGCATCCCGCTCGACCGGCGGGAAGAGAAAGGCGCCTGCGTCCGCTGCGGCAAACCGTCGGACGGCCGCGTCGTCATGGCGAAAGCGTACTAATCGGGACTTCCCATTTGGCCGTCCCCCTTGCGGCCGCCGACTCTCCAACAGGGTACTTTGGCGCTAAGGACAGGCCCCGTCTTTCCAGTTTACGAATGTACTCCCAACACCCGACATCGAACATCCAACACCCGAGCGCTCGCGCAACCTGAGCGGCAGACTTGGACGTTGGGCGTTCGGCGTTGGATGTTGGACGTTCGTTCACGGCCGGCCATCCCGTACCTGCGACAAACCACTTGACCGTGTTTGGCGGCGAGGGCGGCGGCAAACGCGGTCGTGCCACTGCCGGAGGCGCCCAGGATATGAATATGGCGCGGGAGGGACGCAGGCGTCAGTTCCTCCTGGGGTGTGAGTTCAAGGCGGCCACGTGGATTACCTCTCCCTCGCCATAGCGCTCGACATGGACTTTTCGGCCCTGCACCCGATAGAGATGGACCTTGGCCTTCTTCAATGAGGAGACGCACGCCGCCTTCTTCACCTGACAGGCGAACTCGCTGTCAGCAGCCGTCGCCGGTCTCAATGTCACACTTATCATGGAATCACGACAGGCTTGATAAGCGAAAATGTCGCGGCCGTGGGGCACGCTACCCGAACCGCCGATTCATCACGCCCCAATCCTCGGGTGACGTCCAGCCCTGGGACTCCCAAAATCGCCGGCCCGCCGTATTGGCGTCCAGGATGAAGAGGTTACAGCCGATGATGCCCTGCCGCTTCAGAGCCGACACGCAATGCTTGACGAGATCTTTTCCAATCCCTTGTCTCCGACGGGTGTTCTCAACTGCCAAGTGATTCAGATACCCGCGCCGACCGTCATGCCCGCATAGGATCGCACCCACTAGCCTGACACCATCTCGCGCGACGAAACTCATGCCGGGATTCCGCTTAAGAAATGTATCCACGCCCTGGCGGGAATCAGATTCGGTCAGCTCGATTCCTTCGGTAGCCTTCCACAAAGAAAGCACCTCGTCGTAGTCTTCGCTGACCATGGGATCAATTCGCACCCTCATCTCACCCTCCTCGCGCTGCCCCGAAGTCGCGCCGGTCCAGCGAAAAACTGCCGCATCATACCGGAAGACGGGCGCTAAAAGAAAGGACAGATGAGGTTCAACAGGGCGATGAACCCCACCTGTCCGAAGCTTGCGGCGGCTGGTCTTTGGCGGCCTGCACAGAAAGCCCCCGAAGCGGCCTTCAGCTGCCGTTAAGGCACAAGGCGGTAGCGGTCTCTGGGGAAGGCGCTCGCCTCCTTGACGTTGGACAAGTTCAGCATCTGCTTCAAGAGACGCTCCATCCCCATGGCCATTCCACCGTGCGGCGGCATGCCGTGCCGGAAGGCCTCCAGGTAGCCCTCATAGTCGGCCGGGTCCAACCCTCGCGACCGCATGCTCTCGACAAGCGGTTCGTATGGGTGAATCCGTTGTCCACCCGTGGTGATTTCCACTCCACGGAAGAGCAGGTCGAAGGAACGCGTCAGCGGCGGATGCTCCAGATCCGGCATCGTGTACATGGGCCGGTTAGCATCCGTTTAGAAGCCCTCGGCCTTTGGCCGAGGACTCGGAGAGCTTCGAGCGATCCGAGGTTGCCAAAGGCAGCAGAAACAGAATAGGTTCTCCCCTTGGGAAAGCCCACGTTGGGGCAGAGGAGAACCTATCCATGCACCAGTGGGAAAGTCTATCGCATGTGCAGTGGGACTGCAAGTACCACGTGATCTTCATTCCGAAGTACCGGAAGAAGGTGCTGTACGGAAGGTTACGCAAGCAGGTCGGAGCGATCCTGCGCAGTTTGTGCCGGCAGCGCGGCGTGGAAATCGTCGAAGGAAAGTTGTGTGTCGACCACGTCCACATGTGCTTGGCGATCCCGCCGAAGCACAGCGTGTCGTCGGTGATGGGGTTTCTGAAAGGGAAGAGCGCCGTGCGAATCCACCGTGGCGTGCTGGAGCAGCAGAAGGTCGCCGGCCTGCATTTTTGGGCGCCCGGATATTGCGTGAGCACGGTGGGGCTGGATGAGCGCACGATCCGCGAATACATTCGGCGGCAGGAAGCGCTCGAGACCGGGCAAACCGAGTTGGATTTCAAGTAAGGCATATTGTTGCCCCCAACGGGGGCTTTCCCTAGGACAACGCCCCCTTCGAGGGGGCCTCATAAAGCCACGTGCGGAGCACGTGGTTGTTTACCGACGTGGTAGCCGGTAACAAAGAGCAATTCGCTGCCGAACTCCTCTTTCGCCCATTCGCAGATGAGCCGTTCTCCCTCTGTGTCAAGGTCGCCATCAATGCCTTCGATCTTGCCGAAGCGCTCGGCAAGAAGTCGTTTGGCCTCGGGGAAGGAAACCTGCGGGATGTCATTGACTTCGGGCAGCGCAATCTTGCGCCGTTCGAGAATCCTCCCGCACCGCTCGCGTACGGCGTCGCAAATGGCGCGGACAACGCCTGCGTGCATGACCATGACGTCCTGGACGGAGTCAATGAAGCCCATCTCGAAGTCGAGGCTGAGGAACTCCGTCATGTGCCGCGCGGTCTCTGACTTCTCGGCGCGGTAGGCGTGGCCGATCTCAAAGACGCGCTCCAAGCCGCTGCCGACCATGATCTGCTTGTAGAACTGCGGACTCTGGGCAAGATAGGCGGCCCTGTCGTAGTATTTGACCTCGAAGACAGCCGAGCCGCCTTCCGCCCCGGCGAGGACGAGCTTGGGCGACACGATCTCAGTGAACCCTTGGCTCCGCAAGTGGGCGCGGAATGCCTCCAGCACCACGGCCTGGACGCGGAAGGTGTTGAGCACTTCCGGGATGCGCAAACTTACCGCCCGGTGATCGAGCAGCGTTTCGAGCCGATTCTTCTCGACGGCGTCCGGATTGAAGATCTCCAATGGCGGGGTTTGGGCCTGGCTGAGAACCTCGATGCGCTCGGCCAACGTCTCCACGCCCATGGGCGCGCGAGGCTCCGATCGGCATTCGCCGTCCACGGAGATGACCCATTCCGAACTGATGTTGCCGAGATCCACCTCGCGCGGGACCACAACCTGTGCCAGGCCGGCACGGTCGCGCAGAACCAGGAAGCGCACCCCGCCGAAATGACGGATGCGATGCACCCATCCCTGCATGCGAACCTTCTGCCCCGTCTTGAGGGGCAGTTCCGAGGAAAGCACGCGGCCTTCCATGGGGACCTCCTTGCGGCTCGCGCCGCCGGAAAAGAAAGACGGCCGCTCATCCTGGAGGGACGAGAGGCCGTCTGGGTCCCGCGGTACCACCCTCATTGCCCCGCAATATGCGCGTTCGCCTTACTGCGTGGCCGCTTTTTCGCCACATCAATGGCTTCCCTGGATAACGGCAGGGCATCCGTCGCAGTCTACTGGCGGCCCGTTCGACGAAGCTCAGGGCCGCGTTCGGTGCGCCGCTCGGTGGTGTCTTTCAGCCATCGTCCGGCGCCGGGCTCGCACCCTCCCCGACTCGCTCCAGCCGACCTGATGGCCTACTTCTCCACTTCGTCGCGTGTGGCATCAGTATATTCGACCGACGATGGGGCGTCAACGCTGAATTTCAGAAACTTTTCGGCGGCTGCTGTGTTAACATATGCAGGAACCACACCAGGAGGCCAACCGGGTGAACGCAGACCGGATGTCCGATGAGCAATTGATGCTCATGTTCCAGTACGGGAACCATGCCGCATTCACCCTGCTCTTCGAGAGATACCGCGTGCCGATCTATAACTTTGCCCGGCGGATGCTGAATGAGCAGACGGCGGCGGAGGACGCCCTGCAGGAAACGTTCCTGCGTGCCGTCGGCGCAGCGGACACTTACGAGCCGACGGCGAAGTTCCGCACATGGCTCTTCACGGTGGCCCGCAACTGCTGCCTGAATTCCCTCCGCAAACGTCCGATGATGCCGTTGATTGCAGAAGGCCTGATTGAATCCGCGGCTTTTCCCGACCCTCAAGCGGCGGCTTCACAGGCCGACCTTCTGTGGCGCGTTGAGGCGGCGATTGCCCATTTGCCCATCGCCTGGCGCGAGGCGTTTCTTCTGCGCTACCGCCATGGGATGGACTACGGCGAGATCGCAGAGGTGACGAAGCTTCCTCTGGGGACGATTAAGACGCACATCCACCGCGCCCGGTTGCGGCTCGCGGGAGAGATGCAGCGACTTCTGGGAGAGGACTATGAAGTGTGACGAATGCCGGAAACGGTTGAGCGAATATGAGGCGGGAGAACTGGCCGAAGATGAGGCCGACGCGATGCGGGAGCATCTCGACGCTTGCCCGCCGTGCGCCGGCGCGCTGAGGACTCTGCGCGTGGTTGCCGGCCACGTGGCTCGGTTGCCGGAGGAATCGCCGTCGGAAGCCGTTTCCCTGCGCATTCTCGCACAGTGCGTCGGCCCGGTTGCGCCTGCCGGAAAGGAAGCGCCCGAGATCCTGACGCCGGAAGCCCTCGCACGGTTTTTGAGCGTGTCTGAAGAAGATCTCGCCGACGTCATCGAGACGATCCCCGCGTTCGAGATCGCCGGGCAGCTTCGGTTCCGGAAGCAGCGCGTCATCGAGTGGATCGAAGCGCGCGAGAAGGAGCGCGAACGCGGCGTGATTTATTCTCAATTGAGGGCCGTTTAGGGAGGGAGAGAAAGCTATGAAACCTGAACAAAGACGCGACCGCGATGCGAGTTCCGTACCGGGCGAAGGGAAGGATACGCTCGGCGAAATGATCCGCTTCTGGGCGCAGTTGGGCACGCTGCAAGCCTCCGGCGTTCCGCTGCTCACATCGCTGGAGATCCAGCGCACCCAGGCGGAGTTGCCGGATGTCCAGGAGGCGATCTCCAGGGTCTGCGCCGCCATCCGCTCCGGCAAGAGGCTCAGCCAGGCGGTCGCGGCCTTTCCGGGACTGTTCTCGATCCACGTGCAGGAATTATGTCGCGTCGGGGAGATACAAGGCGAGCTGGACAAGACGTGTCAAGCTATTTCCAAAGGGCTTGCTTCCGGCGCCCTGCCGCTCTCCAGCGCCGGAGGCAAATCGCTGGAGGTGGAGCGCACCGAACGGGCGGAAGAGGAGCCGACCATCCGGAAAGTCGAGGCGCTGCTTGACGAGGGCATCCACTCCCGCGCCAGCGACATCCACTTGGAGCCGAACCCCGACGGCGGCCAGGTCCGGTTGCGCATAGATGGTTTCCTGCAGCCGCCGACGCCGATGGATAAGGAGACCTACGACGCGGTCGTCACAAGGCTGCAGCTCCTGTCGGGCGTTGACGTTGCTGAGAAGAACCTCCCGCAGGACGGTCGCATGGTGAAAACGTTCGAAGGAAAGGAATACGATATCCGTGTGAGCTTCATGCGGTTCGAGGTCGGCATAAGGGGCAAGGGCAGTTATTCGGCCGTGGCCCGCATTCTCGCGCCTCAGGCGCCGATCTTCAAGTTTGAGGAACTGGGGGCGTCCCCGGAGACCCTCGCCGCCTTCAAGCAGTGGGCTTCGAGTCCCTGGGGCATCTTTATCGTCTCCGGCCCCACGGGTTCCGGCAAGACCACGATCCTCTATTCCCTGCTCGGATTGGCGGCGACGCCCGGACGCAAGATACTTTCCATCGAGGATCCCGTCGAGTACATCCTCCCCGGCGTGCTTCAAGCGCAGCTCAGGCCGGGCATCGGCATGACGTTCAGCGCAGCGGTTCGGTCCTTTATGAGGCAGGACCCCGATGTGATCGTGGTGGGCGAGATTCGAGACCGGGAGATGGCGCTCTTGCTGC
>Ga0181524_10000947_pt1 | contig 34554 bp, 43 predicted proteins | sample PEATcosm2014_Bin_34_FD_119761 | JGI IMG/M metagenome (GOLD analysis project Ga0181524, IMG submission 119761) | Peatland microbial communities from MTU Mesocosm Facility, Houghton, MI, USA - PEATcosm2014_Bin05_60_metaG | ecosystem: Environmental > Terrestrial > Soil > Wetlands > Peat | place... | reverse complement strand
CCTCCTCGCCGTGCCCGCCGCCAACCGCCACGGCCCGCACGGGCGTCTTCCCTCCGTGCCCCGCCCATGGCAATACCCGGTCACCGTGAGACTGGAGCCCGTGAGCCATGCCCCAGGCCAAGCCGCGCGGCGGGCCGACGCCGCCGAGAGCCGAGAAGCGGCCGATCGAGCGCCAGGCGCATGGCGTCTCGTGGCGCGACGACTACGCCTGGATCCGGGCGGAGAACTGGCGCGAGGTGCTGCGCGACCCGTCAGCTCTGCCCCAAGACATCCGCGCGCTTTTGGAAGCCGAGAACGCCTACGCCGAGGAGATACTCGGGCCGACGCGCGCGCTGCAACGCCAGCTCGTGCGCGAGATGCGGGCGCGGCTGAAGGAGGACGACAGCGAGGTGCCGCAGTCGGACGGACCTTTCGCCTATTATTCGCGCTTCCGCCACGGCGGCCAGCACCGCATCTTCTGCCGCCGGCCGCGGGCGGGCGGCAGGGAAACGGTCCTTCTCGACGGCGACGAGCGCGCCGACGCCAAGCCGTTCTTCCAGCTGACCGCCGCGCGCCATTCGCCCGATCATCGGACATTCGCCTGGAGCGCCGACGACAAGGGTTCTGAGATGTACGCGATTCGCGTGCGCGACGTCGCCGCCGACGCCGACCTCTCCGACCTCGTCGAGAACGCCACCGGCGAAGTCGTGTGGACGCGCGATTCGAGCGCCTTTCTCTATGTCGCGCAGGACGACAACCATCGCCCCTGGCGGGTGATGCTGCATCGCCTCGGCGCCGCGCAGAGCGACGACGCGGTGGTCTTCGAGGAGGCCGATCCCGGCTGGTTCATCTCGATCACACCGACGCGGCTCGGCCGCAGCGCGATTCTTTCCGTGCACGGCCACGACGCCTCGGAGGCGCGCGTCGTCGATCTCGACAACCCGACCGCGCCGCCGCTGCTGATCGCGCCGCGCCGGCCGGGTCATCGCTACGAGGCGATGGACCACGGCGACGTCTTCTACATCAAGACCAACAGCGGCGCGCGCGACTTTCAAATCGTCACCGCGCCGCGCGAGGCGCCAGGCGAAGCCAACTGGCGCGCCTTCGTCGAGCCCAAGGACGGCCGCCTCATCGAAAGCGCGGCGCTGTTCAAGGATTATCTCGTGCTGCTGGCGCGCGAGGACAACGCGCCGCGCCTGATGATCCGCGAGCTCACGAGCGGGATCGCGCACGAGATCGCCTTCGAGGCGCAGACTTACTTTCTCAAGCTCGAGCCGGTCTACGAATTCGACACGCCGGTCTTCCGCTTCAGCTATTCGTCGATGGCGTGCAGCCAGGAGATCTACGATTACGACGTCGGCGCGCGCCAGCGCATATTGCGCAAGAAGCAGATGACGCCGAAGGATTTCGACGCTTCCGCCTATGTCACGCGCCGCGTCTTCGCCCGCGCCGACGACGGCGAGAGCGTGCCGATCTCGCTGCTCACTCGTCGCGGGACGCCGCTCGACGGCACGGCGCCGCTGTTGATCTACGGCTACGGCGCCTACGGCCACGTGATGGACGCGAATTTCTCCACCAATCGGCTTTCCCTGGTCGATCGCGGCTTCGTCTACGCCATCGCCCACGTGCGGGGCGGCTCGGAGAAAGGCTGGCGCTGGTACGAGGACGGCAAGCTCGCCAACAAGCCCAACACCTTCGCCGATTTCCTCGCCGCCACCCGCCATCTCATCGCGCAAGGCTTCGCCGCCAAAGGCCGCGTCGTCGCTCACGGCGGCAGCGCCGGCGGCATGCTGATGGGCGCGATCGCCAACGCCGCGCCGGAGCTCTACGCCGGCATCATCGCCGACGTGCCCTTCGTCGACGTGCTCGCCACCATGCTCGATGAGAGCCTGCCGCTGACCCCGCCCGAATGGCTCGAGTGGGGCGATCCGATCCGCAGCCCCGAGGCCTTCGCTGCAATCCGCGCCTACAGCCCGTACGACAACGTCCGCGCGCAACGCTATCCCGCGATCCTGGCGCTCGCCGGGCTGACCGATCCGCGCGTGACCTATTGGGAGCCGGCCAAGTGGGTCGCCAAGTTGCGCGCGACGATGACCGGCGGCGGCCCGGTGCTGCTGCGCACCGCGATGGAAGCCGGCCACGCCGGCGCGCCGGGCCGCTTCGACCGCCTCGACGACGTCGCGCGCGCCTACGCCTTCGCCATCGCCTGCGCCAGCGGGCAGATCGGGGAGGGGGAGCGCGGGGAGTAACGGCTTCGCGTGCTCGAGGCCTGCGGCCAATCCCCCAGCCCCGGCCTCTCCGCCGCAAACGCAAGCGTTTGGCGGGCGCAAGCGGGGAGAGGAGCGCGCGGCGCCGTTCTTCTCCTCTCCCCGCGTCTTCGCGGGGAGAGGCAGGGTGAGAGGCAGGGTGAGAGGCAGGGTGAGGGGCGGGGCGAATAGCCGCGCTGTCGCCGTGGCTACTCCTCCTCCTCGCCCTCCGGGCTCGCCGGCTCGCCGCCGGGGATCACGTAGCTTCCCTTCAGCCAGCGATGCAGGTCGACGTTGGCGCAGCGGCGCGAGCAGAACGGGTCGTAGCGCGGATCGCGCGGGCGGCCGCAGATGACGCAGACGTTGGCGGCCTTGGCGGCCGGTTCGGTTCGCTCGGTTTTTTTTGCCGCCTTCGCCATCCTCTCACGCTCCCGGCGTCCAGGCGCGATGGACGACGTAGCCCTCGCCGGCGAGCAGCGCCGCCGTTTCCGCCAGCGGCAGGCCGACGACGTTTGGGTAGGAGCCGACGAGGCGCACCACGAAGGCGCCGGCGAGCCCCTGGATCGCATAGCCGCCGGCTTTGCCGCGCCATTCGCCGCTGGCGAGATACGCGGCGATTTCGCCGCGCGACAGGCGCTTGAAGCGCACGCGCGTCTCGACGAGGCGCTTGCGCGTTCCTCCGCTCGGCGTCGTCAGCGCCAGCCCGGTGTAGACGCGATGCGCGCGCCCGGAGATGAGGCTCAGGCAATCCTCGGCTTCCTCGAGGATTTCGCACTTGGGCAGGACGCGCCGGCCGACGCAGACCACGGTGTCGGCGGCCAGGACGAGCGACGGGCCGAGGTCGGGCCGCTTGCGCGCCATTGCGGACGCGATCGCCGCCTTTTCCGCGGCGAGGCGCTGCGCCAGCGCGCGCGGCGATTCGTTGCGGCGCGGCGTCTCCTCGATGTCGGCGGGAATGACCGCGTCGGGCTCGATCCCGATCTGCGCCAGCAACGCCAGCCGGCGCGGCGAGCCGGAGGCGAGGACGAAGCGGGGGCGCGTCGAAATGTCGCTCACGCGCGGATCCTCACGACGAAGCGTCCATCGGCTCAGCGCCTATTTGAATCGGTAGGTGATGCGGCCCTTGGTCAGGTCGTAGGGCGTCATCTCGACCAGGACCTTGTCGCCGGCCAGGACGCGGATGCGGTTCTTGCGCATCTTGCCGGCGGTGTGGGCGATGATTTCGTGATCGTTTTCGAGTTTGACGCGAAAGGTCGCGTTGGGCAGCAATTCCACGACGAAACCCGGAAACTCCAGCAATTCTTCCTTCGACATTGGGGCCTTTCTTGCTTTCGCCGCGCTGCTCGCGCCGGCGAGGACATTGAGGAAAACGCTCGGCGGACCGGGCCGAGCGCTGCAAAAACACGCGGACCCTATATGAATTCCCCGCCGAGGGGAAACGGCAATTGTCTCCCGCTTCTTAGCTGTTTTCGCGTTGCAGCCGTGCGTACTGCCGGATGCTGAACGGAATCGTCGCGAGATAGGCGAGCGACAGCGCGATCAGCGACTGAATGGGAAAATTGACGATCAGCAGCAGCGCCGCCGCCGAACCGATCAACACCGGCACGACATAGTCGTGCCGAATGCGGCCGATCGACTTTCCCGAGAAATGCGGCACGCGGCTGGCCATCAGCAGCGCGACGCCCAGGACATAGACGATTTCGAGCCCGACGAAGCGCGGCTCGGCGCCTCCGGGAGACAAGAGGAAGCGCAGGTAGACCGGCAGCAGCCCGACGACGGCGCCCGCCGGCGCGGGCATGCCGACGAAGAAGTTCTTGCGCCAGGCGGGAAGCTCCGGGCCGTCGAGCGTCACGTTGAAGCGCGCCAGCCGCAGCGCGCAGGCGATGGCGAACACCAGCGTCGCCAGCCAGCCCAGGCTCTTCATCGCATCGAGGCCGGAGAGATAGAGCACGATCCCCGGCGCGACGCCGAAGTCGACGAAGTCGGCGAGCGAATCGAGCTCCGCGCCGAAGCGCGAGGTGCCTTTGAGCGCGCGCGCGATCCGTCCGTCGAGGCCGTCGAGCACCGCCGCGGCGGCGATGGCGCTGACCGCCCACTCGATCGCGCCCTCGATGGCGAAGCGAATCGCCGTCAATCCGAGGCACAGCGCGAGCAGCGTGATGAGATTGGGTATGAGCAGGCGCAGCGGCACCGCCTTGAACCGGCGCAAGCGTTCGCCGGCGGGAAGCCCTTGCGGGGAGAGGCCTTGCGGTTGGGTCTCGCTCATCGGGACGTGGCCTTTTCCTGGGTCAGCTCAGGCGGAATTGCCGCAAACCCTCGTCGCGTCCCGTCTCGGCGATCACGGTCTCGCCTGCGACGGCGCGCGAGCGAAGGCCGACGAGGATGCGGGCGCCTTCCGGCATGTAGACGTCGACGCGCGAGCCGAAACGGATGAGGCCGAAACGGTCGCCGGCGCCCAGGCGCGCCCCCTCGTGCGTGAAGCAGACGATCCGGCGCGCGATCATGCCGGCGATCTGCACCACGCCGAAGACGCCCGCGGCGCTTTCGATCGCCAGACCGTTGCGTTCGTTTTCCTCGCTCGCCTTGTCGAGGTCGGCGCTGAGGAACGCGCCGGGATGATAAGCGATGCGCGTCACCCGGCCTTCGACCGGGGCGCGATTGATGTGGCAATCGAACACCGTCATGAAAATGGAGACGCGCGGCAGGGGATGGGCGCCCAGGCCCAGTTCGGGCGGCGGCGCGGCGACGCCGCAGAAGCTGACGACGCCGTCGGCGGGGGCGACGACGAGGCCGGCTTGCAGCGGCGTCACGCGCGGCGGATCGCGGAAGAAAAAGACGCACCACAGCGTCGCGACGAAGGCGATCCAGCCGAGCGGCGCCCACAGCCAGCCCAGGATCAACGTCGCCGCGATGAACGCGGCGATGAAGATGAAGCCTTCGGGATGGATGGGCGTGAGTTGACGACGAACGGAATCGATGACCGACATGTTAAGCGCCTCGGCGGACGCCGTCTTGTGGCGCCAAACGCGGCAAAAGTCACGGAGCGCGCTAGGCTTCGAGCGCCGCTTCCGCCTCCCGCTCGGCGGAGTCCGCGCGGCGCAGCGCTTCTTGCGCCGCGTCCGCTTCGCGCTGACGGCTCCACAGGCCGGCGTAGAGCCCGCCGCGCGTCAACAAACCCTCGTGGGTCCCGCGTTCGACGATGACCCCCTTGTCGAGCACCAGGATTTCGTCGGCGTGAACGACCGTGGAAAGCCGGTGGGCGATGATCAGGGTGGTGCGCCCCTGCGAAACCCGCTCCAGAGCCGCCTGGATTTCGCGCTCGGTGAAACTGTCGAGGGCCGACGTCGCTTCGTCGAGCACCAGGATCGGCGGGCCCTTCAGCATGGTGCGGGCGATCGCGACGCGCTGCTTCTCGCCGCCCGACAGCTTCAGGCCGCGCTCGCCCACGTGCGCGCCGTAGCCTTGCGGCAGCGAGCGGATGAAGGCGTCGATCTGGGCGTTTTGCGCGGCGGCCTCGACATCCTCGTCGCTCGCGCCGTTGCGGCCGTAGCGAATGTTGTAGAGGATGGTGTCGTTGAACAGCACGGTGTCCTGCGGCACCATGCCGATGGCGGCGCGCAGACTGGATTGGGTGACGTCGGCGATGTCCTGTCCGTCGATCGTGATGCGGCCCGCGGAGGGTTCGTAGAAGCGGAACAACAGGCGCGAAATCGTCGACTTTCCCGCGCCCGAAGGCCCGACGATGGCGATCGTGTGCCCCGCCGGCGCCTCGAAGGAGACGCCGCGCAGGATTCTGCGCGCGGGGTCGTAGGCGAACTCGACGTTCTCGAACCGCACCGCGCCCTGCCCGACGACGAGCGGGCGCGCGCCGGGGCGGTCCTGAATTTCCGGGCTCTGCGCCAGGATGTCGAACATCATTTCGATGTCGACGATCGCCTGCTTGATGTCGCGGTACACCATGCCCATGAAATTGAGCGGTTGATAGAGCTGCAGCATCATCGCGTTGAGCAGCACGAAATCGCCGATGTCGTTGCGGTGGCTGCGGATGCCGTCGACGCACATGGCGAGAACAACGACCATGCCGATGGTGAAGATGACGGCCTGACCGGCGTTCAGCACGGCGAGCGAAACGTAAGTCTTCACGCTGAGGCGCTCGTAACGCGCCATCGACTTGTCGTAGCGCTTCGCTTCGCGTTGTTCGGCGCCGAAATATTTCACGGTCTCGAAATTCAGCAAGCTGTCGATCGCCTTGGTGTTGGCGTCGGTGTCGCTTTCGTTCATCGAACGGCGGATGCCGATGCGCCAGTTCGTCGCGATCGTCGTGTAGACGAGATAGGCGAACACCGTGACGCAGATCGCCAGGACGTAACGCCAGTCGAACGTATAGAGGAGGGCGGCGACGATCAGCGAGAACTCGACGACCGTCGGCACGGCCACCAGCATCGAGGTGCGAATGATCGTCTCGATCGCGTTGCGGCCGCGTTCGAGAACCCGCGTCAGGCCGCCGGTCTTGCGCTCGAGGTGAAAGCGCAGCGACAAGCGATGGAGATGCACGAAGACTTCGATGGCGAGGCGGCGCACGGCGTTCATCGCCACTGCGGCGAACATCGCGTCACGCCCTTGTTGCGTCAGCGCCATCAGGACGCGCATCAATCCGTAGAGGGCCGTCAACGCGATGGCGCCGGTCAGCGCGTTCGGCAGAGCGACCGCCAGGTGAAGAGCGTTGGGCGTCAACGCGTCGGTCGCCCATTTCAGCGCATAAGGCGTTGCAACCGTGACGGCCTTGGACGCGAGCATCAGCGCGACCGCGAGGGCGATGCGAAACTTGAGGTCGACTCGATCGGTCGGCCAGATGTACGGCCACAGCCGCGTCACCGTTTCGATCAGCGAGCCCCGCCCACGACCGCGCGCGCGGGCGGCGACGAAACTCGACGACTTCTCATGTTGCATGGCGATCCGAAGGGTGAGAGTTAGGCCGAGATATAGTGGCTCGGCGCCGCGAAAGCACCCCCGAGGGATCGCGCCGATCGGGCCGCTCGGGCGGCGCGCCGTCGGCGCGGCGAAGTCCGCGCCGCGCGCCTCTCCATGCGAAGAACTGACCTTACGTCGCGCCTGGCGCCGGGCGTCGCGGGCAGTGTTGTCGCGGCGGGACGGCGCCACGCAGCACAATATTTGCAGGGGAGACTTGTCGAGACAATACAAAAAGTTCAGAAACAGTCTTGAACTTCCAATTGTTTGCGCTTATGAACGAGGCGTTCTGTAAGCGAGCGACTCGAAGTTCGGCGTTTCTGGACATCCTGCGATCGCGACAAAGGTGTCGCGTGATCTCGCGGCCCGATTCGACCGGGCCCGCGATGGCGAATGTGGAGCTGTTTTCAATATGAGCGAATCGAATAACCATGTTGAACTCGCGGCCGAGATCGTTTCGGCCTACGTTTCCAACAATTCCGTGCCCGCGAGCGAATTGCCCGCGTTGCTGAGCGACGTTCACGCCGCGATCGTGCGGGTGGCCAGCGGCGCGGTCGTCCCGGTTCCCGAAGCGGCGAAACCGGCGATCGCTCCCAAGAAGTCCATCACCAACGATTACATCGTTTGCTTGGAGGACGGGCGCAAGTTCAAGTCGCTGAAGCGGCATTTGCGCACGCAATACAACCTGTCTCCCGAGCAATATCGTGAGAAGTGGAGCCTGCCGCCGGACTATCCGATGGTCGCTCCCGCCTACGCGAAGGCGCGCTCGGCTCTGGCCAAGCAGATGGGTCTCGGCCAACAGCGTCGTCGGCGCTCCAAGTAACCGCGGAGCGCAACACGGCGGCGCGTCGTCGGCGCGCCGTCGGCGGCGGGAGCCGGACGGATCAGCGGCGACGCGTCGTCGGCGTCTTGACGCTTGTGCGGGCGTCGGGGCAAATCGGCGCATGGACACGATTCGGAACATTTGCGTCTACTGCGGTTCGAGCCCCGGCTCCGATCCGCGCTTCGGCGAAGCGGCGGACGCGCTGGGCAAGGCGCTGGCGCGCGCCGGGATCGGACTGGTCTTCGGCGGCGGCGGCGACGGGCTGATGGGGCGCGTGGCGCGAGCGGCCTTGGCCGAGGGCGGGCGCGTGACGGGGATTATCCCCAAGTTTCTGGTCAAGCGCGAACATGCGCTGCTGGCGGCGCAAGACCTCGTCATCGTCGACGACATGCATCAGCGCAAGCAGTTGATGTTCGACCGGGCCGACGCGTTCATCGCGCTTCCCGGGGGCGTGGGCACGCTCGAAGAGCTCGTCGAGCAACTCACCTGGGTGCAATTGCAGCGTCACGGCAAGCCGGTCCTGCTCGCCGACATCGGCGGTTTCTGGCGTCCGTTGCTGGCGCTGTTCGCGCACATGCGCAATCTCGGTTTCGTGCGCGAGGGCTTCGAAGTGCGTTACCTCGTGGCCGAGAAAATCGACGACGCGCTGCCGATGCTGGCGGCGGCGGCGCGTCGCCTGGCGTCTCCGGCGGCGTGAGACGTAACCGAACCGCGGTCTTCCCCTCGACGACCGATAGTGTCATTGTCGCGCCGGTCGGCGAGGCGTCGAGGGAGAGCGCGCCGTGAATGGAGGATGCGGCATGAATGCGAAGTTTAGAGTTTCGTGGGCGTTTTGGGGATTGTTCGTCGGCGCGTTCTTGGCCACAAGCGCCGCCGGCGCGCAGACCCTCGCCGCGCCCGACGCCGCCGCGATGCCGATGGACACCGGCGATGCGGCCGCGGCGAAACCCAAGCCCAAACCCAAGCCCAAGAAGGCCGAGCCGCCGAACGTCGACGTGGTCGTCAGCAACATGCGCGAAGTGGCGCTGAAGGAGCTTTTCGCCGCGATCGCGGGTTCGCCGAACAGCACGAAGATCGCCGGCCCGCTCGACCCCGGCAAGAAGGTCGTCGTCCATCTCGCGCACGACAAGGACTGCCTTTTCGACCTGCACGGCGTTTACGCGGACGGCACGACCATGGACGCGCAAGGCGTCGAGCTGTGCAAGGACAAGAAGATCAATCTCGTCGAGTGATCGCGCGGCGCTCGCCGATCGCTTCGGCGATCGGCGAGCCCTCGCACGGTCAACGGCGCAAACGCGCGCCGCGCGGCCTCACTTGCTCGCGGCGTGATAGAGCTCCGCCACGTATTCCCAGTTGACCAGGTTTTCGACGAAGGCCTTGAGATAGTCGGGGCGGCGATTGCGGTAGTCGATGTAGTAGGAATGCTCCCAGACGTCGATGCCGAGGATCGGGCGGCCTCTGTGCACCAGCGGGTTTTCGCCGTTGGGCGTCTTGGTGGCGACGATCTTGCCTTCCATGACGGTGAGCCATCCCCAGCCCGAACCGAATTGAGTCGCGCCGGCCTGAATCAAGTCCTCTTTGGCCTTGCCGACCGAGCCGAACGAATCGATCAACGCCTTTTCGAGTTCGCCGGGAATCTTGCCGCCGCCGTTCGGCTTCATCCATTTCCAGAAATGGAGATGATTGTAGTGCTGGCCCGCGTTGTTGAAGAGGCCCGGATTCTTGCCGTGGGCGCCGCGCACGATGTCCTCGAGCGACTGGCCTTCCCACTCCGTGCCCTTGAGCAGATTATTGCCGTTGTTGACGTAGGCCAGATGGTGCTTGTCGTGGTGGTATTCGAGCGTTTCCTTGGACATGTACGGGGCCAAGGCGTCGTAAGCGTAGGGGAGATCGGGAAGCGAAAAGGTCATCGACGTGGCTCCTAGAATGAACGTTTTCGGGAATCGCGCGCGCCGAGCGAGCGAGGTCGCTCGGGCGCGACGTCATTGTTAGACCGGCGCCGTACGCCTCGCAACAGGGCGGGCGCTCGGCGCCTGCGAGCCGATCGCGAACCCGCGTCGCGGCGAGGGCCTTCCCGACGCGCCGCTTTTTTGACAAATTGAACGCATTGGAGGGTGAATGGCGATTTTCACTTTTGTTCTCGGACTCCTGTTCGTGGCGGGCGGAGCGGCGTGGTTCGTCGCCAGCGTCGACTTGATGCCCACCGAGATCGGCCTGCTCTACGCCCTGTGCGGAATGTTGTCGCTGTGCGCGGGCGGCGTGACGCTGGCGATCGGCGCGCTCATTCGACGCCTCGGCGTCGTCGCGGCGGCGATCCAGACTCTGCAAGGTCACGAGTCCCTGCAAGGCCGGCTGGCGGAGGCGGAAGCCGCTCTGTTGCGCGAACCCGAGCCGGCGAGCGAAGAGGAGCCGGTGGCCGCGGCCGCCGCGGACGAGCCCCCCGCTGCGGACGAGCCCCCCGCTGCGCAAGAGCCGGCCGCCGCCGAAGAGCCGCCCCCCGCGCACGCGCAGGTTCCGCTCGAAGCGCTTGCCGCGATCGAGGCCGAGCCGGTCGCGCTCGCGCAAGAGGATGCGGTCAACGAGAATCGGTCGGGCCATTTGCCGACGCTCACGCAGATCGAGCACGCGCTGGTCGAACCGGAGGCCGCGCCGACGCTCGTCGGCCACTACAGCGCAGGCGGCGCCAACTACAAGATATTCTCGGACGGCTCGATCGAAGCGGAAACCGAAGACGGCGCCTTCAAATTCGCGTCGATGAGCGATTTCAAGGATTATCTCGCCGGCGCGCGCGGCTGACGAACCGGGCGCGGCGGCGCGCGCGTCTCGACGTCAAGCGGTGAGATCGTTATCGCGCGCGAGCGCGGCGAGCGAGACGAGCGGCCGGGCCCCCAAGTGCTGAATGATCTCGGCCGCGGCGAGCGCGCCGAGCCGGGCGCAGGTGTCGAGATCCGCGCCTTTCGCCAGGCCGGCCAGGAAGCCCGCCGAAAACATGTCGCCCGCCCCGGTGGTGTCGACGACGCGCGCGACCGGGAACGCGGGAACTTCGTGCGTCCTGTGGCCGTCGATGACGACCGATCCCTTTTCCGAGCGCGTCACGATCGCGAGCGCGCCTTCGCGCCGCACCGCGTCGATCGCTTCGGCCAAGTGCGGCGTCTGATAGAGCGACAGGATTTCGTCGGTGTTGGCGAACAGGGTGTCGACGAGGCCGCGGCGCACGAGATCGATGAATTCGCCGCGAAAGCGATCGACGCAAAACGAGTCGGATAGCGTCAAGGCGACGCGATGGCCTGCCTGGCGGGCGATCTCGGCCGCCTTCTGGAACGCCGACTTGGCCGCCGGCCGGTCCCACATGTAGCCTTCGAGGTAGACGATGCGCGAGGCGCGCACCAGCGCCTCGTCGACGTCGGGCGGCGACAGATAGGTGCTCGCGCCCAGGAAGGTGTTCATCGTGCGCTCGCCGTCCGGCGTCACGTAGACGAAACAACGGCCGGTGGCCGGCCCCTCCTCGGCCGGGCGGGTGGCGAAGCCGACGCCGGTGGCGCGGATGTCCTCAGCGAAGACGTAGCCGAGCTCGTCGTTCTTGACCTTGCCGATATAGGCGCTGCTGACGCCGAACGAAGCGACGCCGACGATGGTGTTGGCCGCCGATCCGCCCGAGATGACGCGCGGATCGCGGCGCGCGGCGTAAAGCGCCTCGGCGCGATCCTCGTCGATCAGCGTCATCGCGCCCTTCACCATATCCTGGGCGATGAGATAGGCGTCGTCGGCATGCGCGATGATGTCGACCAGCGAATTGCCCAGGCCCAGAACGTCTACGGCTTCGGTCATGGAACGAGCGCCCCCTCATTTTCCGCGCGCCCTCCTCGCATCGCCGCGCGGCGAGGTCAAATCGGGGCGCTCCGCGCCTTGTAGACGCGCTCGCTGAGCGCGTCCGGCGCGTCAGCGCCCTGTTGCGGGAAAATCGATGTAGCGGAACGAGCGCGACCAGCGGTCGCGCCTACAAGCGCCATGCGAGGGCGCCAGGCGAGCGCCCCCTCACCGCCGCTCCCGCCGCCTCAGCCTGACATAGAGCGCGCCGGCGCCGCCGTGGGCGCGGCCCGCCTCCTCGAAGCCGAGCACGACGCCGCGCAGGTCCGCTTCGCGCAGCCAATGGGGCACGAGGCGCCTGAGGACGCCGGGCTCGTCGATCCAGGGCAGGGCGTCGGGCCGCGACTTGCCGCCCCCCTTGCCGGTGACGACGATCACCAGCCGATCGCCTTGCGACTGCGCGTAGGCGAGAAAGCCGCGCAGCGCGCTATGCGCCTCGGCTTGGGTCATGCCGTGCAGGTCGATGGCGCTGTCGACGGCGCTGCGGCCGCGCGCGAGATCGCGCTTCAGCCGGCGCTCCAGCGGCGCGAGGGGAGGCGGCGCGGCGGGCTTGCGCGGCCTCGCCGGCGGGATGACGGCGGGCGCCGTCGACGCCGGCTGCAGCGGCGCGGGCGGAATCGACGCGGCGGGCGTCGGCAGGCTCGCGCCGCGGCGCTTGGCGACGCTCTTGGCGACCTCGACCCACAGGGCGATCTCCTCGTCGCTGAGCCGCCGCAGGCGGGACGGGCGCGGCTTGTCCGTCGCCTCCTTCATGGCTCGTCTCCCAGCGGCAGCAGCGCGGTGAATTGGCCGCGATGGCGGATGGCGCCGGCGCGCGCGCCCGCCGCCTCGCCGCCGCCGAAGAAGATGTCGGCGCGCGCCGCGCCGAGGATCGCCGATCCCGTGTCCTGCGCGATCGTCAGGCGGCGGAACGGGCTCGCCGCCTCTCTCTCCCAGGGCAGCTCCGCCTCGATCCAGAACGGCGTCCCGTAGGCCCAAATCGATCGGTCGACGGCGATCGAGCGCAGCGGCGTCAGGGGAATTCCCGCGCCGCCGATCGGCCCCTGCGAAGGATCGAACGCCTCCTCGATCTTGAAGAAGACATAGGAGCGATTGCGCTGCATCAGCGCGCGTCCCCGCTCCCCCGGTTCGAGCCCGTGCTCGCGCAGCCAAAACTTCAGCCGGGCGAGCGACATCTCGCACTCTGGTATCTCGCCCGCTTCGATCAGCAGGCGGCCGATTGACGTATAGGGCCGGCCGTTGCGCCCGTCGTAGGCGAGGCGGACCTCGCGCCCGTCGGGCAGTCGCACGCGCGCCGACCCCTGGACCTGCGCGAAGAAGACCTCGATGGGATCGGCGAGCCAGAGCAGCGCTTGGCCGCTCTCCGCCTCGATCGCCGCGCGCTCGGGATAAGGCCGCAGCGTGCCGTCGCTCAAGCGCTGCGCGCCGCTCGAGGCGGGATCGAACCCGGCCGGCGCGGCGCCGAGGGGGAAAGCGACGAGATCGCGGGGGCGCGCGAGGATCGGCGCTGCGAACTCGGCCGTGCGCGTCGGCGAGCCCTTGATGAGCGGCTCGTAGTATCCGGTCAGCAACCCCTTGCCGTCTGCCTCTTGCGGATCGATGCGAAAGGCGCGAAAGCGCGCGGCGAAGAAGGTTCGTGCGTCGGCGGCCGCGCGGATCGGGGCGCCCAACGCCTCGCGCGCGATGTCGAGGAGCCGCGGCGAAGGATCGCGCGCCGGCCGCGTCGACGCCGCGCCCTGGCGAAGCGCGCGCGCCGAACGCTGGAAAACCGCGAAGGCGGCGAGGGCGTCGTCGGACTCGAAGCCGACGAGATCGTCGAAACGGACCGGCCGAAGGCGCGGCGCCATGGCGGAGTTCCTGACCAACGCGCCTCGATCTCCCGACCCGCCGTCAATGAACCGTCTGCGTCGCCGCGAGCAGCCAGTTGGGATCGCGCGAGCCGACGTCGCGGGTGAACGTCCAGATGTCGAGGTGGTCGGCGACGTCGTTCGCCGATCCCTCGACCGCCGCGCCGGACTTGTTGAGCGTCGCCGAAGCGAGCTTGGCGGCGAAACGCACCGCGACCGTGGCGACCGAGCCCGCCAGCCGCGCCTCGACGATGTCGGCCGAATCGATGGAGACCAGCGTCGTCGTCATCGTCTGCTCGGCGGCCAGGCGCGCTCGGATCGCCTGACTGAAATTGGCGAGAACGTCGGGCGCCAGCAGCCGGCGCAAGGTCGGCATGTCCCCCGCGGCGAAAGCCCCGACGACCATCTCGTAGGCCGAGCGCGCGCCGGAAAGGAAACTGTCGGGCGCGAAGCCGCCGTCGGCGGCGGCGATCGCGTCGAACGCCGCCGCGACCGGCGAGCCCGGCTCGGCGAAACCCTTCCAGCGGTCGACGGCGGGCGCCGCTTCGTCCGGCCGCCCGGCCGCTCGCGCGGCGACGCCGAGCGGGATGACGTTGCCCTTGGCGGGCGGGCTGTTGAAATCGTTGGGGCCGCGCGGCGGCGTCGGATCGACCGGCGGCCTCTCCGCGCCGTTGCGCGTTCCGAGCACCGAACGAAGCTTGAAAACCACGAAGATCGCGACGATCGCGAAGACGATCGTCGAAATGTCGAGATTCTGCATCGCCTATCCCTCGATTTGCGCCGCGCGGCCCCCGCCGCTCCGCTTCGGGCGGCCGCCATGCCTCTAGTTAGGCTCGCCGAGTCGATTTGGCTAGAACCGGCCGTCGTCGTCGCGGTTGCGCCGGCGGCGAATCGATGATTTCAACGGGGAGCGGCTGGCGGGCGATCCATTCGCGGGAAGGGCGCGCGGTGAAGGGATTGGCGACGATCGGCGTCGCGGGGGCGGGTGCCTGGGGCCTCGCGCTCGCCAACGCGGTGGCGAGCGCGGGGCGCGGCGCCGCGATCTGGGGCCGCGACGCGGCCTCGATGCGCGCGCTCGACGAGACGCGGCGCGGCGCGCACCTTCCCGGCGTCGCGCTGGCGCCCGCGGTTCGCGCCAGCGCGGACATGCGCGTCCTCGAGGGGTGTGACGCCATTCTCGTCGTCGTTCCCGCGCAGGCGACGCGCGACGCGGCGGGCCGCATCGCCGCGGCGCTGTCGCGGCCCAGGCCGCTCGTCGCCTGCGCCAAGGGCATCGAGCGAGGCTCTGACCGTTTCATGACCGAAGTGCTCGCGGAAGCCGCGCCGGGTTGGCCCAGCGCAATCCTCTCCGGGCCGAGTTTCGCCGCCGACGTCGCCGCCGGCCTGCCGACGGCGGTGACGCTGGCGAGCGTCGACGAGGACTTGGCGCGCCGGCTTTGCGCCGCGCTGCGGGGGCCGAACCTCAGGCTGTACCATTCGACCGACGTGCGTGGCGTCGAGATCGGCGGCGCCGCCAAGAACGTGCTGGGGATCGCCTGCGGCGTCGCGGCGGGGCTGGAGCTCGGCGCCAGCGCCGGCGCGGCGCTGATCGCGCGCGGCTTCGCCGAGCTCCGGCGCTTCGGCGAGACGTTCGGCGCTCGCCCGAACACCTTGATGGGGCTCTCCGGGCTCGGCGATCTCGTGCTCACCTGCTCGTCGAGGCAGTCGCGAAACTTCGCCTTCGGCCTCGCGCTCGGGCAGGGGCGCGGCGTCGGCGAGGCGAGCGCCGGCAAGTTGGTCGAGGGCGTCTTCACCGCGTCGGCGCTGATGAAAATGGCGCGCGCGCGTTCCGTCGACATGCCGATCTCGGCGACCGTCGAGGCGCTGCTCGGCGGGTCGATCGACGCCAGGGGCGCCGCGGGCGCGTTGCTCGCGCGCCCATTGAAGGGCGAGGAATAGGCCGGCGACGCTTTACGATTCCAGCGCGATCTCCTAGCTTCGCTCGCCGAACAGGAGAAACGCATGCTCTTCGTCGCCACCTGCGCCGACAAACCCGACAGCATGGCCAAGCGTCAGGAGAACCGGCCCGCGCACCTCGCCTATCTCGCCTCGCTCGGCGCGCGGGTGAAGCTCGCCGGCGCGCTGTTGGCGCCGGATCAGAAGTCGATGGTCGGCTCGATGATCATCTTCGAAGGCGAATCGACGGACGAGGTCGCGGCGCTGTGCGCCAAGGACCCCTACGCCGTGGCGGGATTGTTCGCGAGCGTCGACATCAAGCCCTGGCGTCAGGGCGTCGGCGCGCCGCTGGCGTGAGGCGACGATGGCCCACTGGCTGTTCAAGAGCGAGCCCTCTGCCTGGTCCTTCGAGGCGCAGCTCGCCGAGGGCGAAAAGGGGACGAGCTGGAACGGCGTGCGCAACCATTCGGCCAAGCTGAACATGATGGCGATGAAGGTCGGCGAGCGCGGCTTCTTTTATCACTCCAACGAGGGCAAAGAGATCGTCGGGATCGTCGAGGTGATCAAGCCCTATTATCCCGATCCGAGCGACGAAAGCGGCAAGTTCGGCATGGTCGACGTCAAGGCGGTGAAGCCTTTGCCCACGCCTGTGACGCTGGAAGCGATCAAGGCGGAGAAGCGCCTCGCCGAGATGGCGCTGGTCGCCAACTCGCGCCTCTCGGTGCAGCCGGTGACCGACGAGGAATGGCGCATCGTCTGCGCGATGGGCGGGCTTTGATTTAGAGTCTGACTCATAATGTTTCTGATGGATATCATGGATTTGCGATGCGCCGGGTCATGAGCTGAACGGATGCGAGCAGTAGCCAGGCGGTCGAGCTTTCGACGGTCTCCTCGAAGTCCTTGGACAGACGGCGATTGCGGCCGAACCAGGCGAAGGTGCGCTCTACGACCCATCGGCGCGGGAGTAGGACGAAGCCTTTTGCGGCGTCGGATCGCTTGATGATTTCGAGGGTCCATTGCCCTTGCGCCCTGAGCGCGGTCTTGAGTTTTTCGCCGGCGTAGCCGCCGTCGGCGAAGACGTGGCGCAGCCAAGGGAAGCTCTGTCGAATGGAAGCCAGGACATCCGGGGCGCCGTCGCGGTCCTGGATGTCGGCGGTATGGACGATCGCCGCGACGAGCAGGCCCTGGGTGTCGGTCAGGATATGGCGCTTGCGACCCTTGATCTTCTTGCCCGCATCGTAGCCGCAAGGCCCGCCGCTTTCAGTGGTTTTCACGCTTTGGCTGTCGATCGCGCCGGCGCTGGGCGAGGCCTCTCGACCGGCGGCGGCGCGCACGGCCATCAGCAGCAGGTGGTTGATCGTGCTCCAAAGACCGCTGTCGCGCCAAGCGTAGAAATAGCGCTGCACCGTCGATACCGGCGGCAAGTCCCTGGGCAGCATCCTCCAAGGCAGGCCGCTGCGCAGCACGTAAAACACGCCCTCCATGATCGAACGCCGCGACCATTTCGGTGGACGGCCAAGCGCCGAGCGAGGCGGAAGCAGCGGTTCCAGAACCAGCCATTCCGCGTCGGTCAAGTCGCTTGAATATCGCAGTCCCTTGCGCGCATGCTTGGCGCGGGTGATATCGGTCCACATGTGACGCTCCGTCGAGGCTTCGCAACTCCGACTGAATCACAAGTCGTTGATATCACCCAACTTCATTTCGGGTCAGACACTTAGAGCAACAAGAAGCGCACTCACGGGCCTTCTTCGGCCTCTGGAAAGATGATATGCAATCCGAGCGAAAATGAAGAGGATGCTAGCATCATGGGAGCAATCGTCTACCTTCTCATCAATGACGCGATGCCCGGTTTCGTCAAGATTGGCATGACAACGACGTCGCTCGAACAGCGTATGCGCGAATTGGACACGACCTCGGTGCCCCTGCCATTCAAGTGCTATTACGCGGCGGAAGTCGAGCGCGTTGATTACGTCGAAGGCAAGCTACACACGGCATTTGGCGACTACCGCGTACGGCCGAATAGGGAGTGGTTTCGCGTTGATCCGTTCCGTGTGAAGGCGGCGCTGGAGATAGCCGCGACCAAGGAAGTGACCCCAAAAACTGAAGTGCTCAATGATGAGGCCACTGACGCCGAGGCGCTGGAAACAAATGCGGCTCGCTCAGGAGGGCGATTCAAATTAACAGAGGCACAGGTGCCAATTGGCGCCATTCTTACCTTCACAAGAGACTCTTCGGTCACAGCCAAGGTCGTGGATGACAATGCAATAGAATTTGAAGGACAGACGCTTAGCTTAGGTAAAGCCGCTTTGATAGCTATCCGTCGCCTAGGCTATCAGTGGAAAGCGATACAGGGGCCCATGTATTGGCTCTATGAAGGCGAGACTCTGTTTGAGCGCAGGGATCGATTGTTTGTGAACGAGTGAGCGTCAAATTCCGGATATTTCAAGAGGGCGTGGCCCTCGACAGTATGCCGTAGCACCGCTGCAATTACGCAGCCCCTCTACTCCGCCTGCGAGACGATCGCCGGCGCGAGAGCTGCCTGGCCCGCCGGCAAGCGGACGGTGAGCAGGAAGAAATCCGGGCCGTCGGGAGTATCCTCGAGCTTGGCCACGCCTTCGATCGGCAGCGCGCTCTTTTGCAGCCGGCCGGAGGTCCCTAACCCGTCGGCGCCGGCCGGCGTCACGAATTCGACCAGGCGAGCGTTCTTGGCGGTCGTCTTGTCCGCGGGGTAGGGGCCGGACGGAAAGTCTTCCTTCGGTTCGATCCCTTCCGCGATCACGTCGGCGATGAACGCCTGCTCCACTTGGGGAAAGAGCCGCGCCGCGTATTTGGCCACCTCGAACCTTCCCGACGTGCCGCCGAGATCGAGGGTGGCGACCACCGCCGGGCCGGTCAGCGGGGCGTTCGACCCGCTCTGCAAATTTCCGCTCGGGGCGATGGTCAGCGTCGCGCCGCTCGAACCGTAGAAGTAGAAGCACTTCCATCCCCTCGGGGCGAGCGCGCCGAGGTCTCCCCCCGCCTGGTAGAACGCGAGCTGGCTCGCCGTCGCCGCGTCGACGCCGACCGACTTCGGCGCGCCCTTGGGGGCCGCGACCGGGCCGGTCTGGCCGTCGCCCGCGCAGCCGACGAAGGGAACTTGTTGCGCCGCCGACGCGGCGAGCGGCAAAGTGCAAGAGGCGAGGAGAACGACGGCGCCGAGTGCGGCCGTTTCTTGTACGAGAAAGCGCATGGCGTGCGAACTCCGACGATCCTTCGCCTGGCAAGAGCGAGGCGGTGCGATGGTGTAAGCCGGCCGTCGGCGCCCCGCAACGCCGACGCGGCGCGGCGAGGGGAATTTGGCGATGGCGCTCCGCTTCGAAAAGCGAAACGCGAGAGGGTCAGCGGTCGTCGCCAAATCGCGAGCCCTCATTCGGGCATGTCGAGGCGCTCGTAGAGCGCGCCGAGCGGGAGCGTCACGTCGATCGCCGGCAGCGAGACGACGGCGTCCTTGCCGATCAGATCGACGTCCGACCACGCCCCTTCGTCGACGCGCGAATAGAGCTTGGCCGCGACGGCGTCGGGATCGACGAGCAGGATATGGCGCAGGCTCGGGTGGCGGCGATATTCCTCGAGCTTGGTGAAGCGGTCGAGCTTGCGCGTCGAGGGCGAGAGAACCTCGACGACGACGGTCGGGCGATGCGACTCGTAGGACTGGGCCTCGATCGGCGCGCAGTCGACCGTGACGTCGGGGCGGCGCGACGAGCGGATCGAGGTTCTCAGCGCCGTGTCGGCGCTGGCGACGCGGCAGGGCTTGCCGCGCAGGCGCGCGTGCAACTCGGCGATGCAGTTGACCAGGATGACGTCGTGGGCGTTGCTCGCGCCGGTCATCGCGCGCAAGGGCACGGGGACGCCGTCGACGAGCTCGTAGCGCTCGTCCTGGTCGAGCTGCCAGCGATAGAATTCCTCGACGGTCATCGTGCGGGCCTGGGCCTCGCCCATGCGGCGCCCTCCTTTGCCGCGTCAGAATAGCACGATCGCCCGCCCGCCAGAAGTCGAAGGCGGCCCGCCATGCCGCGCCGACCGACGCTTCTCGGCCTTCACGGCGTCGGAGCGAGCTCCTGCATCTTCTCGATCTTGGCGGCGAGGATGACCGCCTGGGTGCGGCTCTCGACGCCGAGCTTCTGCAGGATCGCCGAGACGTGCGCCTTCACCGTGGCCTCGGAGACGCCGAGCTCGTAGGCGATCTGTTTGTTGAGCAGCCCTTGCGACAGCATCATCAGGACGCGCACCTGCTGCGGCGTCAGCGAGGAGAGCCGGCGCACCAGGGCGCTCGCTTCGCGATTGGGCTGCACGGTGAGGTCGAGATCGGGCGGCGTCCATTGCCCGCCGTCCAGCACCTTGCGGATCGCCGTGCGCATCGTCTCGACGTCGAGGGACTTGGGGACATAGCCGGCCGCCCCGAACTCGATGCAATGGCGCATGACGGCGCGGTCTTCGTTGCCGGAGACGACGATGACGGGAACGCCCGGCCGTTCCGAGCGCAGGAACAACAGCCCGGAAAATCCGCGCACGCCCGGCATCGTCAGGTCGAGCAGCACCAAATCCATGTCCGGCGTCCGTTCGAGCGCCGCCGCTAGACTTTCGAAATCGTCCGCCTCGTGAATCTTGGCGCCGGGAATCGCGCCGCTCACCGCCTGGCGCAAAGCGCCGAGGACGAGCGGATGATCGTCGGCGATCAGGACCTGCACCGTATCGTTCAACCCGAATCCCCCCCTATAGCTTCGGCTCATGTCGTCGCCCCGCCGGCGCGAACATCGCGCAAGTCGAGGCCGTTGTCACGCCCGTGCGGCGCCCTCGCCGGCCGCGGCGCCGGAGGGAGCGCCGATCGGACCGGGGTCGCCCTGCAACTGGCGCCGCGCTTCGCCCAGCGCCAGCGCCGCGGCGACGCCGACGTTGAGCGAGCGCAGCGGCGCACGAATGGGAATCCTCACCCGCGCGTCGGCGCGCGCCCGCACCGGCTCCGGAACGCCCGCCGACTCGCGCCCGACGAGAATGACGTCGCCCGGACGGAAGGCGAAGTCCCACAACGCCGCCTCGCCCTTCGTCGTCAACAGGACGAGGCGTCGCCGGGCTCGCGCGCGCCAAGCCTCGAAGCGCTCGAAGTCGAGATGCCGCTCGATGGAAAGCGCGTCGAGGTAGTCCATGCCGGAGCGGCGCAGGCGCCGATCGGAGAGGGCGAAGCCCGCCGGCTCGATGATCGCGGCCTCGACCCCGAGGCAGGCGCAGGTGCGCAGCATCGCGCCGACGTTCTGCGCGATGTCGGGCTCGTAGAGCGCCAGGGTCAGGGGAGCGGAAGGCGGCGACATCGGACCCTCGACTAAGCAGGATTCGGCGCGCTTGTCATGCCCCTGGCCGCTCGGATCGTTCGTCGAGCCGGCCCGCCGCTTCCCGTTTCGCTCCCGCCGCCGAAAGCGGCGAGGCGGTCGGCGACGCCCCGCAGGGGCGGCCTCCGGCTGCTCCGCATTTGCGCAAGCGAGCCTATGGACAACCACGGAGAACGATGCGAAATAGCCCCCTCCGAACGATGGCGCGCTCGATCGAGCGCGGCATTTTCCTTGAGCGGTTCGTATCGCAGGCGCCCTTGCGGCGCATCGCGAAAGGCCGCGGAATTCATTTCGCCGACCGAACGGCCGGCGAGAACGATTGGGGGAGCATTTGGCGAGCGCGGCTATCGAGAATCCAAACCGCCGAGACTTCTTATTCATCGCCACCGCCGCGGTCGGCGCGGTCGGGGTCGGCGCCGTCGTCTGGCCGCTCGTCGACCAGATGAACCCGGACGCCTCGACCCTCGCGCTCTCCTCGATCGAAGTCGACATCGGCGCGATCGCCGAAGGCCAGATCGTCACCGTCAAATGGCGCGGCGGTCCCGTGTTCATCCGCCATCGCACGCAGAAGGAAATCGACGAGGCGGTGAATACGCCGCTCAGCGAACTGAAAGACCCGCAGACCGACCAACAGCGGGTGCAACGGCCGGAATGGCTGATCGTCGTCGGGATTTGCACGCATTTGGGATGCGTGCCGCTGGGCCACGAAGGCCAGTACGACGGCTGGAAGTGCCCTTGCCATGGCTCGATCTACGACACGTCGGGGCGCATTCGCCAGGGGCCCGCGCCGCTCAATCTCGCCGTGCCCGAATACGCCTTTCTGAGCGACACGAAGGTCAAGATCGGTTGATCCCGCAGCCGTTCGCCCTGCATTCGACCGTCGCGCCCGAAGCCATCCCAGAGACTTGAAGCCATGAGCGGAACCTCGACCTACGTCCCCAAGAGCGCCCTCGGGCGGTGGCTCGAAGCGCGCCTGCCGATCCTGGGCCTGATGCATTCCTCCTTCGTGGCCTTTCCCGTGCCGCGAAACTTGAATTATCTCTGGACCTTCGGCGCGATCCTGTCGTTCATGCTGATCGCGCAGATCGTCACCGGGATCGTGCTGGCGATGCACTATGTGCCGAGCGCAGCGATGGCCTTCGCCTCGGTCGAGCACATCATGCGCGACGTCAACTACGGTTGGCTGATCCGCTACCTGCACACCAACGGCGCCTCGATGTTCTTCCTGGCGGCCTATATCCACATGTTCCGCGGCATCTATTACGGGTCCTACAAGGCGCCGCGCGAGGTGCTGTGGATTCTCGGCGTGATCCTCTATCTCCTGATGATGGCGACGGCGTTCTTGGGCTACGTGTTGCCCTGGGGCTCGATGAGCTTCGCCGGGGCGACGGTGATCACCAGCCTGTTCACCGCCATCCCGCTGGTCGGAGGCGGCATCGCGCATTGGCTGTGGGGCGGTTACGCGGTCGGCGATCCCACGCTGAATCGCTTCTATTCGCTGCACTATCTCCTGCCGTTCATGATCGCCGGCGTCGTCGGCCTGCACGTCTGGGCGGTGCACGTGACGGGTCAGAACAATCCGGACGGGGTCGAGGTCGAGAACGTCGAGCGCGACACCATGGCGTTCACGCCCTACGCGACGATCAAGGATGTCTTCGCGCTTTCGCTGTTCCTGATCCTCTACGCCTGGTTCGTCTTCTACATTCCCAACTATCTGCTCGACGCGGACAATTCGGTGGTCGCCAATCCGCTTTCGACGCCCGCGCATATCGTGCCGGAGTGGTATCTCCTGCCGTTCTACGCGATCCTGCGCGCGATCCCCAGCAAGCTCATCGGGGTCCTCGCCCCGTTCGCCGCGATCGTGTTGCTCGCCCTTCTGCCCTGGCTCGACACCTCGCCGGTGAAATCGGCCAAGTACCGGCCGCTGTTCCGCTTCTTCTTCTGGGTGTTCGTCGCCTGCTGCGTCGGGCTCGGCTATCTCGGCTCGCAGGAGGTCTCCGACGCGACGACCTTGGCGTCGCGGATTCTCACGTTCGGCTATTTCGCCTTCCTCGTCGTCGTTCTGCCGTTGCTGGGCTTGATCGAGAAGACCCGGCCGATGCCCGCCTCGATCGCCGACGCCGTCCTGGCGAAGAAGGGCGAGGCGAGCGCGCCGTCGGTCTCGAGTTGATTGGCGGCCACTCCCAGGGAAATCCGACCATGTTCCGTTTGAAGACTCGCCTTTTCGTTGCCGCCGGCCTCGCGCTGCTGGCGGTGAGCGGTCCGATCGCGTCGGCCCAGGACGCGGCCGAACAGCCGAACCCGGCGCGGCAGAGCTGGAGCTTCTCGGGCCTGTTCGGCGCGTACGATCAGGCTCAGTTGCAGCGCGGGTTCCAGGTCTACAAGGAGGTGTGCGGCAACTGCCACCGCCTGAGCATCGCCTTCCGCACGCTCGGCGATCCCGGCGGACCCCGCTTCAGCCTGGCTCAGATCCAGACGCTGGCGGCGGACTATCGGGTCCTCAACGACGAGCCGAACGAAAAGGGCGAAATCTTCAAGCGGGCGGGCACGCCCTCGGACGATTTTCCGCCGCCCGATTCGTTTCCCAACGATCAGGCCGCGGCGGCGGCCTTCGGCAAGGCGCCGCCCGATATGGCTTTGCTCGCCAAGGCGCTCAAATTCGAGCGAGGCTTTCCCTGGTTCATTTTCGACGCGGCGCCGTTCGTCCAATACCAGGAAATGGGCGCCGACTATATCTATGCGATCGTGATCGGCTACACGAAGGCCGACGATCCGCAATGGAACCTTTATTTTCCCGGTCACACGATCGCGATGCCCAAGCCGATCGCCGACGGGGCGGTCGCCTATGCGGACGGCACGCCGCCGACGCTCGACAACTACGCGCGCGACGTTTCGGCCTTCTTGAGCTGGGCCGCCGACCCGAACCTGGCCGAACGCAAGAAGATCGGCCTGCGCGTCATGATCTTTCTGTTTGTTCTCTCCGGGTTGCTCTATTTCGTCAAGAAGCGCATCTGGAGCGATCTGCACTAAAATCGACGGGCGGAGCGAGCGCATCCGCCCTTGCGGCGGCGCCGGCCGGCGCCAGCGATCCGGCGCGGGAGGCGTCATGGCCAAGGCGATCGTCGGCGTCATCGGCGGCTCGGGAGTCTATCATCTCGATGGGCTGACCGAAATCAGGGAGGAGCGCGTCGCGACGCCGTGGGGCGAGCCGTCGGACGTTCTTCGTTTCGGCCGCATCGCGGGCACGCAGGCCGTGTTCTTGTCGCGGCACGGCCAGGGGCACCGTTTTTCGCCGTCCACGGTCAATTACCGCGCCAATATCGACGCGTTGAAGCGCTCCGGGGTCACCGACATCATCGCGGTCTCCGCCTGCGGCTCGTTTCGCCGGGATCTCTATCCCGGGCTGTTCGTGCTCGTCGATCAGTTCGAGGACCGAACCTTCGCGCGCCAGACGAGCTTTTTCGGAACGGGCTGCGTCGCGCACGTCTCGATGGCCCACCCGATCGCGCCGCTGCTCAGCCGGCGCATCGCCGCCGCCGCCGAGGCGGAGGGGATCGCTTGCCGGCTCGGGGGAACCTACGTCTGCATGGAGGGGCCGCAATTCTCGACGCTCGCCGAGTCGCTGGCCTATCAGGCGCGCCGCCTCGACGTGATCGGCATGACGGCCGCGACCGAGGCCAAGCTGGCGCGCGAGGCGGAAATCTCCTACGCGACGATCGCGATGGTCACCGACTACGATTGCTGGCACGAGGAGCACGGCGCCGTCGACGTCGCCTCGGTCATCCAGGTGGCCAAGGACAACGCCCATCGCGTCGCCGCGCTACTGGGACGTGTCCTCGGAGACTTCCCGGCCGAGCACGAGCCTTGCCCGGTCGGCTCGGATCGCGCCCTCGAGGGCGCGATCATCACCCATCCGGAAGCGCGCGACCTCGACCTCGTGCGCAAGCTCGACGCGGTCGCCGGGCGGATTCTCGGCGCGCGCTCGTGATCTAAAAATCCCGAACCGTTCGACGCGCCTGGCGCTCCGCGCGTCGGCCGCCGCTTGCGCGACGCGCGCCTTCGCAGGCGAGAAAGGCCATCGTTCAGAACTCTTTCGCTCGGCAACGCGATTGGACAGTCTATGCCATGTTGCTCTGGCGAGGCTGCCCGAAGCGTCGAAGCGCGCCTCGGTCTTGAGGCGCAGTCCACCGCTGCGTCCCCCTCAATCGGAGACATATCTATGAATCAGCGCGTTGATCAGCGTCTGGTAGGGTATGCCTTCCTGCAGAGCGCGGGATTTCAGGCGTGTCAGGTCGCGTTTGGGGACGCGAAGCGAAATCTTGGCGCGCTCGTCGGTCATCGCCGCCTGCGCCATGAGTTCGATCTCGCGCTTGCGCGCAGGAGTCAGCCGGCTTTTGAACGGCGCGCCGCTCGTCTCGAAGGATTGAATGAGCGCTTGCTCTTCGGCGTCGAGAAACTTGCCGATTTCAGGCGTCTTGCTCATGGGTTTCACCGGAGAAGTAGTGGGCTTTCAGGCGTCGGCTGGGGAAAACGGTCTTCAGGAATATCCCTTCCGGAGTTCGAACATAGGGCACGGCGTAGACATAGGCCTTCGCGAGGACGACGAGCATGCGTTGGCCAGGATATTTTTCCGAATTCGGATGTTCGATATCGTCGAGAAGTCCGCCGCTTTCGATCGCGGCGACGATGTCCTCGAAACAGATGTTCCTCTTGGCGTCGGATTTGAGCTCCCGGTTTTTCTCGGGGCTCCATGCGATTGTTTTCATACCATAAGTGTATGGACAGAGTAAGGCGCGTCAACTCCTTCTCCGGTCGTTTCAAATTTTCTCCCACGGACTTGCACCAGATCGAGTCTGTCTATATAATTGATAGACAGAAAGGACCTGTAATGAACATCGACTGGAGCCATTTCACGCCGTTCTCGGCGCTCGCGGGCGGGGCGATGATCGGCGCCGCGGCCGCTCTGTTGATCCTCGGCGGGGGCCGCGTCATGGGCGCGGCGGGGATTCTCGGCGGCGCCCTCGACGGACGCGACGGCGAAGCGGCGTGGCGCTGGTCGCTGATCGCCGGGCTGGCCGCGGCGCCGAGCCTGGCGCAGGTCCTGTGGGGCGCGGCGGCGCCGACGTTCACGGCGGGCTGGCCCGTCCTCCTCGTCTCCGGGCTGCTTGTCGGATTCGGCGCCCGGTTGGGCTCGGGATGCACGAGCGGCCACGGCGTTTGCGGCCTGGCGCGGCTGTCGCCGCGCTCGTTCGTCGCCACGGCGCTGTTCATGGCCGCCGGTTTCGCGACCGTCTTCGTCGTCCGCCACGTCCTGGCCTGAACAAACGGAGTGATGCGATGCGCAACGCCGCCGCCCTCATCGTCGGCCTCGTCTTCGGTATCGGGCTCTGCCTTTCCGGCATGAGCGAACCGTCCAAGGTTCTCGGCTTCCTCGATCTCGCTGGCGCCTGGGATCCCTCGCTCGCCTTCGTCATGGCCGGCGCGATCGCGGTCGCGGCGCCGGCTTTCGCGCTGGCGCGCCGGCGCCGCGTCAATTGGCTCGGCGGCGACATCGACCTGCCGAAGGCGCGCGCGATCGACGCGCCGCTGGCGCTCGGCGCGCTGATCTTCGGCGTCGGCTGGGGACTGGCCGGGGTATGCCCGGCGCCGGGCATCGTGGACATCGGCTTCTTCAGCCCGAGCGCGATGGTCTTCGTCGCGGCGATGGCGATCGGCATGCTCGCCTCGCGCCTAGCCGGTTTGCGCTTGCGGGTCCCGCGGATCTTGGCGCAGGATGCGTGAGCCTTGCGGGGGCTCGCGTGCTCAAATCGTCGTTCGAGAAAATCCTGTTCGCGAGCCGATGGCTGCTGGCGCCGTTCTACGTCGCGCTGGTTTTTGCGCTGCTGGCGCTGCTCGCCAAGGTCGCCATGCGCGTCTACGATCTGGCGACGCAGTTCGTCGGCATGGGCGAGGAGGCCGTTCTGCTCGCCGCGCTCGGCATCGTCGATCTGACGCTCTCGGCGTCGCTCATCGTCATCGTCATCCTTTCCGGCTACATCAATTTCGTCTCGCGCATCGACATCGAGGCGCATGAGGATTGGCCGCGCTGGATGGCCGATATCGACTTCGGCGAACTCAAGCTGAAGTTGATGGCCTCGATCGTCGCCATTTCCGCCGTCAAGCTGCTCGAGGCCTTCATGGACGTCAGCCACGCCTCGGACCGCGACCTCGGCTGGCAGACCGGCGTTCTCGCAGTCTTCGTCGTCGCCGCCCTTCTGCTCGCGCTCGCCGACCGGATCGGCCATCGTCCCAACGGCGCGCGCTGAACGTCTGCTATTTCTCCAGCAGCACGCGCCGGCATTCGGGCGGCAATTGCGCCAGCGTGATCGGCGCCTTGGGCTTGGCGTTGGGGTCGAAGCGCGGACGCAACGCTTCGTCGGTGAACCACCAATCGAGCGACTTGTCGCATCCGTCGCCGGGCGGAACCGGGTCCTGCGGCTGGCACGCAGTGTCGCCGGCCGGGCAGACGATGCGGATGTGGAAGTGATAATTGTGCCCCCAGTAGGGACGCACCTTGTGCATCCACGTTTCGCCCTTGGCGGTTTCGCACAGGGCCCTCTTGATCGCGGCGTTGACGAAGATTCTCTCGACCTCCGGCTCCTCCGCCGCCGCCTTGATGACGCCCGCCTGCCGCGCGCTCCAATGCTCGGGATCGACGGCGAGTCCGTCCGGCCTGACCATGTCGAGCGCCGACATCTCCTCGCGTTCGGCGCGGCTGAGCGTGTGGTCCGGCATCGGCGTCAGCCACACGTCGGCGTCCAGGCCGATCTGGTGCGAGGCGTGGCCGGTCAGCATCGGCCCACCGCGCGGCTGCGAAATGTCGCCCACCAGAATGCCCGGCCAGACGCCCTCGCGCGCCGCCTTGCGCGAAAAGCGCTCGAGGAAGGCGATCATCGCGGGATGGCCCCAAATGCGGTTGCGCGACAGGCGCATCACCTGCCAGGTTTCGCCGTCGACGGGCAGCGCCTTGGCGCCGGCCAGGCAGCCGCGCGCGTAAAAGCCGATCGACCGCGTCTGCGCCTCGGAGGGCGTCATGGCGCGCCCGAAGATTTCCTTGGCGGGCAATTTCGGATCGGCGGGGTTGGCGATCGGCGGCAGAGGCGCGGGATCGAGGGAGCCCTTGTCCTGCGCGAACGCGCCCGCGCCGGCGCCGACGAGGCAGGCCAAAGCGAGAAAGGTCCGTCGCATCCTTCGCCTCCGCCGGCTCTCGAGCGCGATTCGCCAAGCGGCGACCCCGGCGATTCGCCGTCGGCATGTCGCCCCGGCGCGAAGGATGCGTCAATCCCCTTCGAGCGCCTGGGCGCGGCGCGAGGCGACGATGAAGAGCCGCGGGAACGGCAGAAGCACGCCGCCGCCGGCGCGCGGCGGATAGGCGCCGGCGATCGCGTCGCGATAGCGCGCGAGGAAGGCCGCGCGCTCTTGCGCGCCCAGCGGCGCGACAAAGGGGCGCAATCCCGCGCTCTCGACCCAGGCGACGATGGCGTCGGGGCCTTCCAGGCGATGGACGTAGACGGTGCGCCAGATGTCGATCTCGCCGCAAAGCGGCGAAAGCGCCGCGTCATAGTCGGCGAAAGCGCCGATCGCCTCGCGCGCGCGCCCGGCCTGCGCCAGCTTGTCTCGGAAGCGCGGTTCGGCGGCGATCTCGCGCATCAGGACGTGCGTCGGCTCGTTTTCGTTATCGGGCATCTGCACGGCCAGGCAGCCGAGCGGCGCGAGCTCGCGCGCAAGGCGCGCCATGACCGCGATGTGATCGGGAACCCAGTGCAGAACCGCGTTGGCAAAAATGAGATCGGCCGGCCCGCCGCGCCAATCCGCAAGATCGCCCTGGGTGAAGGTTAGCCGGGGCAGGCGCGCGCGGGCCGACGCGAGCATGTCGGGCGAGGCGTCGAGGCCGACGATCTCGCCTTCGGGGCAGCGCTCGGCGAGCAATTGCGTGGAATTGCCGGGCCCACAACCGAGATCGACGATCCGCCGCCGCGCGCCGCTCGGCACGCGCGCCAGAAGGTCCGCCGCGGCGCGGCTCCGCTCGGCTTCGAAGCGTCGATACGCCCTGGCGTTCCAATCGTCCATATTGATGTTATAATGCAACATAACGAGAGAATTTTCGATCGGCGCGCTCGCGACAAAATTGCAACATATTTACGACCACTGCCGTCGGAATCGGACGATCAAGAAAATGCCATAGTTTACAAAGCGTTAATGGCAAAGCGCGCCGCCGGCCCGATTCGATGGCGCGCAATATGGCGGAATTGTTCCAAATTCTTGACGTGAGTTCGCCGCCGGCGCGCGGCCGGTAAAATGGTCTTCGCGGCGAACTTCGCCTGCTTTTCAATTGTTTGTCCGCGGCGGCGGACGAGACGTCGAACGACGCCGCGCCGCGCGCCGCGGGACATCCGGCGGCCCGCCACAAGGCGGTTGCCCTGTCCGCGTCGCCGTGCGATATTGTCATCGGGCAAGCAAAAAGCGATGCAGGGCGGCGCTTCGGAATTGGTGCATTGTAATTGCCATGCTAGATAAGCGTATACTACAGGAAGGTGCCGATTTTATAGGATTATATATTCACTGTTGTTGAATTGCGACAGTTCGTTGACGTAGGGCGTCAGGCGGCTTTCTTACGAATTCTAACAGTTTCACGAAGGTTTCGGTATTGCGACCACAGTGCGGGCTGTGGAGGGAGAGGCCATGTCATTTCAACAACCTGCGGGGTACGCGGGGAATTTGTCCGTCGCGGATGCATACGCCATTCTGACTGCGGACGAAAAATCCGTGCTTGTCGACGTTCGCACGCAACCGGAATGGACCTATGTCGGCGTCCCTGATCTTGGGCGCCTGGGCAAGACGCCCATTTTCCAGGAGTGGCAAATCTATCCGTCGATGCAAGTCGCCGCCGATTTCACGCCGCGTCTGGTCGCCGCGCTGACGGCGCGCGGCGCCGATGTTTCGACGCCCGTGCTCTTCATTTGCCGTTCCGGCGTGCGCTCGCGCTCGGCGGCGATCGCCCTGACCGAGGCCGGATGGTCGCGTTGCTACAATATCGCGGAGGGCTTCGAAGGGGAGTTGGACGGGACGCGCAGGCGGGGCGCGCTCGGCGGCTGGCGGGTGCGAGGCCTGCCTTGGACCCAGTCCTGATCGGTTTCTTGAGGAACCGATATTCGCCCCTTTCTCCCACTCGTCCTTTTTCCAAGAGACTCCGATGAACCCTAGCGCCGATCTGGCTACGGCTGCGGCCGACTTGCGAGTCATTCCCACGATGCGCAACCTCGAAGACAGCTGGCGACGCTGCTGCACGCGTCTGCGCGCGGAACTGGGCGAAGATGTCTTCACCAGCTGGTTCGGGCGGCTGGCGCTCGATACGGTCGAAGGCGGTCGCGCGCATTTCTTCGTGCCGACGCGATTCCTGAAGAGCTGGATCGAGTCGCATTATCACGAGCGCATCCTCACGGCGTTGGAGGCCGAGATCGGCGCCGTCGCCTCGATCAGCATCTCCGTGCGCTCTTCGACCAGCGCGCCGGCGCCGCAGAGCGGCCCGACGGCGGCTCCCTCCAACAACCCGAAGGCGATCGAGGGTCCGCGGGTCGGAGCGATCCGCGCATCGATGCACGCGTCCGCCGCGTCGCGATCCGGATCGAGAACCGACAACGGCGGGCGCGAGGAGACCGTGGCGGGATCGCCGCTCGACCGCCGGCTTTCGTTCGCGTCCTTTCTCGTGGGGCGGTCCAATCAATTGGCCTTTTCGGCCGCTCAGCGCGTCGCGGGGAATCGTGGCGGCGAGCCGCCCGCCTTCAGCCCGCTTTACGTCCATTCGGCGGTCGGGCTCGGCAAGACGCACTTGTTGCAGGCCACCGCGCACGCGGCGGCCGCGCAGGGACGCAGCGTCGTCTACCTGACGGCCGAAAGATTCATGTACGGTTTTGTCGCGGCGTTGCAGTCGCAAACGGCGATCGCCTTCAAGGAGGCGCTGCGTTCCGTCGAACTTCTGATCTTCGACGACGCCCAGTTTCTGCAGGGCAAGGCGATCCAGGCCGAATTCGGCCACGCGCTCAACGCTCTTCTCGATTCCGGGCGCCAGGTCGTGGTCGCCGCGGACCGCCCGCCCGGAGATCTCGAATCGCTCGAGGAGCGGGTGCGTTCGCGTTTGGCCGGGGGGCTGTGCGTCGAGATGAGCGCGCTCGACGAGCCGTTGCGCGTGAAGATCCTCGAGGCGCGGATCGCCGCGGCGCGCGCGCAGAACCCGCATTTCGAGATTTCGCCCGCCGTTCTCGCCTTCGTCGCGCACTCGATCACGTCGAACGGGCGCGATCTCGAAGGCGCGGTCAATCGCTTGCTCGCCCACTCGATCGAGGGCGCGCCGCCGCTCACCGTGGAAGGGGCGGAAATCGCGATCCGCGACCTCATCCGCGCCAAGGAGCCCAAGCGCGTGAAGATCGAGGAGATTCAGAAGCTGGTCGCGAGCCACTACAGCGTGACGCGGGCCGACATTCTTTCCTCGCGGCGCACCGCCACCGTGGTCAAGCCGAGACAGGTCGCGATGTATCTCGCCAAGGCGCTCACCTTGCGCTCGCTGCCCGAGATCGGGCGTCGCTTCGGCGGACGCGATCACACGACCGTGCTGCACGCCGTGCGCAAGATCGAGGGCCTCACCTCTTCCGACTCCGCGCTGCGCGAAGAGCTGGAACTGCTCAAACGCATGTTGCAGGAATATTGAGTGGCGTGCACATATCCGGCAAAGCCTGCGGCCAACCGCCCCGCCGGCGTCAAGGTGCGCGCATGCCGTAGCCCTTGTGGGGGAGGGGACGGCGGGCGCCCTTCAATTTTGCCGGCGCGGACGCGGAGCGGGCGATGGCGCTGATCTTCAAGATCGTCGGCCTCGAGGAGTGGCGCGCGGCCGAGGCGGCCGGCGTCTTCGCCGGCGCGGCGGTCGACCGCGCCGACGGCTACATTCATTTCTCGACCGCCGCGCAGGCGCCCGAAACCGCCGCCAAATGGTTCGAAGGGCGCGACGACCTCATGCTGGCGGCGGTCGAGGCCGACGCGCTGGGACCGGCGCTACGTTGGGAGCCGGCGCGCGGCGGGGCGCTGTTCCCGCATCTCTATGGACCGCTGGCGCTCGAGGCGGTCGTTTGGACGCGTCCCCTGCCGCTGGGCGAGGCGGGCCGTCATCTCTTCGGAAGTCTCGAGGCATGATGCGCGCGCTCGGCGCGTTGGCGCGCCCCGTTCTGGCGCGTCTGCCGCCGGAGACCGCGCATCGCGCCACGATCGCGGCGCTGAAGCTCGCGCCCCTCGCGCGGCCTCGCGCGCCCGATCCGCGCCTCGCGGTCAGCGCCTTCGGGCTGGAGTTTCCCAATCCCCTGGGCCTGGCCGCCGGGTTCGACAAGAACGCCGAGGTTCCGCGCGCGTTGCTCGCGTGGGGGTTCGGCTTCGTCGAGGTGGGAACGCTGACGCCGCGCCCGCAATCGGGCAATCCCTCGCCGCGGCTGTTCCGCCTGCAGGCCGACCGCGCGCTGGTCAATCGCTTCGGCTTCAACAATCTCGGCTACGAGGCGGCGCGCGCACGTCTGGCGGCAAGGAGAATCGACGGCGTGGTCGGCGTCAACCTCGGCCCCAACAAGGACGCCGCCGATCGGCTCGCCGACTACGCGCTCGGGGTGAAGACCTTCGCGCCGCTCGCCAGCTATTTCGCCATCAACGTCTCCTCGCCGAACACGCCGTCTTTACGCGATCTGCAACGGCGCGACGCGCTCGACGAACTGGTGGCGCGGGTGATGGACGCGCGCGAGGAGGCCGCGCCGCGCCGGCCGGTGCTGATCAAGATCGCGCCCGATCTCGACCTGCGCGCGCTCGACGACGTGGTCGCGGTGTGCGCAGCGCGCGGCGTCGACGGCATGATCGTCTCCAACACGACGATCGCGCGGCCGCCGTCCTTACGCGACGCTCGTGCGCGCGAGGCCGGCGGCCTGTCGGGCCGGCCGCTGTTCGAGCCGTCGACGCGAATGCTGGCCCGGACGTTTCTGCGCTGCGGGGGCGCGTTCGCGCTGATCGGCTGCGGCGGCGTCGACGACGCCGAATCGGCGCTGGCCAAGATCGAGGCGGGCGCGAGCCTGGTGCAGCTCTACACCGGGCTCGTCTATCGCGGACCGGGCCTGATCGACGAGATTCTCGACGGGCTGTCGCGCACGGTCGCGGCGCGCGGCGATCTGGCGGCGCTGGTGGGGATTCGGGCGCGCGATTGGGCCGCCTCGACGGGCTGAGCCTTCAGCGCGCCCGGCGCGAATCCAGCAGCCGCAGCACCAGCCAGACCGGCAGCACGACGAGCGCGCCGGTCGCCAGGATGCGGCCGATCTGGCGAACGTCGGTCAGGCCGAATTCGACCAGGCGATGGGCCAGGCGCACGAAGCTGTCGAGGATGTCGGCGGGCTCGAAGCCGAACGTGACCAGGACCATGCCGACGACGAAGGAAACGACGATCAGGCGCAGCGCCACCGAGGCCGGCGAGCCGCCGAGAAAATTGGTCAGCGTCGGACTGCTCATGCGAAGGCCTTTTCTCGGAGCGAACGGAATCGGATCGGGACGAGGCGTCTTCTCGCCGGGTTTCTTGACCAGTTTGAGGCCGCGCCGCCGCGAATTCAAGCGCGGCTTCACCCCGGCGCCGTACATGAAAGGCTAGGCCAGCAGCTTCGCGTTCATCCCTTGCGCGAGCGCCAACTTCACCGCTGACTTGTCGAAGGAAACGAACGTATCTGCGCCGAGATCGGCGCCTTCGAAGGCGATGACGCCGTCGGCAAAATCGCCGCCCGCCTCCAGATGCGCCAAACCCGCCTCCGCCGCCGGACGATTCACCACGACGTTGGCCGCGTCGATCAGCCGTCGGAAGGCTTCGGCGATTTCTCCGGCCGGTATCTTGTAGCCGCGCGACAGCACCCAGGCGAGTTCGCATAGCGTCGGCGACGTCAGCGCCACCATTTCCGCGCGCTCCAACGCATCCCTGGCGATGCGGCCTTGCCGCGGGTTGTCGTCCGTCATGGCGCGAACCAGGACGTTCGTGTCCGCCGTGATCCTCACCGTTTTCCAGCCCAGCCTTCGGCCGTCAGTTCGTTGATCTCCTCGATCGAAAGGGACGGGGCGCCCTTCCGCTTGAAGACATTGAAGACGTCGGAAATCCGTCCCTTCGGGCGCACGGCTTGGGCTTCGACGCGGCCGCCCGGGAGCAACTCGACGCTGATTTTCTCGCCGGGGCGAACGCCGAGATGCCTGAGGACATCCTGGCGGAAGGTGACTTGTCCTTTGGCGGTGATTTTGAGTGTGGGCATCGCGCGGCCTCGTGTTCCCGATCGTCAATGTAAGGCGAGATTACCTTACGATCAACCTAAGGCGTTGTTGGAAAATTACCGCTTCAGAGGGAGGACGGTGGGGCTGATCGTGTAATTCCACTCTCCGTGGAATTGGTGGCGGAGGAGTTTGACGGCTTCGAGTTCGGCGTCGGACACTTT
>Ga0181524_10000946_pt1 | contig 34555 bp, 17 predicted proteins | sample PEATcosm2014_Bin_34_FD_119761 | JGI IMG/M metagenome (GOLD analysis project Ga0181524, IMG submission 119761) | Peatland microbial communities from MTU Mesocosm Facility, Houghton, MI, USA - PEATcosm2014_Bin05_60_metaG | ecosystem: Environmental > Terrestrial > Soil > Wetlands > Peat | place... | reverse complement strand
GTTGCGAAGAATTAATTTTGTGGACCTCCGGCCAAACGGGGCATGAAGGCAGAAAAACCCCCGATTTTCGCAGCCGGGAGCGCGACCGGAAGGTGCGAAGATTTACCTATTCCTCAGAGCTGTCACAGGTGGATGGCGCGGCCGGTGGCGGCGAGGGCGGCTTCGCGGAGGGCCTCGCCCAGGGTGGGATGGACCTGGCAGGTGCGGGCCAGGTCTTCGCTGCTGGCGCCAAAGGAAATGGCCATGGCGGCCTCGTTGATCAGGTCCCCGGCGTGGGGACCGAGGATGTGGACGCCCAGGATGCGGTCGGTCGAGGCGTCGGCCAGGAGTTTGATGAGGCCATCGACCTGGCCCAGAGTGCGGGCGCGTCCGCTGGCGCGGAATGGGAAGATGCCTCTGCGATATTGGACGCCCATCTCCTTCAACTGCTCTTCGGTTTTTCCCACGCCGGCGATTTCCGGCTCGGTATAGACCACGGCCGCAATGGCGTCATAATTCACATGGCCGTAACCGGTGACCAGACGTTCGACGCAGGCAATGCCTTCCTCTTCCGCCTTATGGGCCAGCATCGGCCCGGCGATGGCGTCGCCGATGGCATAAATGCCCTCGGCAGTGGTGGCAAAGTGCTCGTTGACGGGAATGAACCCCTTGGCGTGCAGTTCGATGCCCACGGTCTCCAGGCCGAGGCGCCCGGTGTTTGGCACCCGCCCCACAGCCACGAGCACCCGGTCGCAAATCATTGGCTCCTGGCCTTCGATTTCGACCACGCACTGCCCGTCCCGGAGCCGCGCGGCGCTCACCCTGCGCCCGAGGTGGAACTCCAAGCCCTGCCGCTCGAAGAGCTTCCTGGCCTCGGCCGCGATTTCCGCGTCCAGCCCGAACAGAATCCGCTCGAGGAACTCAACCACCGTAACCTTTGCCCCGAGCCGCCGCCAAACCGAACCCAACTCAAGCCCGATGTAGCCGGCGCCAATCACGACGAGGTGTTTGGGCGTCTCGCGATAGGACAGCGCCTCGGTGCTGGTTCCAATCCGTTCCCCGTCCAACGGCACACCGGGCAGAACGGCGGGCCTGCTGCCGCTGGCAATGAGGATGGATTTAGCCTTGAGTTCAATCGCGCCATCGGAACCCGCCACCGAGACGCGCCCGACGCCCTCGATTCTGCCGCGCCCGAGATAGCGGGTGATCTTGTTCTTCTTGAAGAGGGAGTCCACGCCGCGGGTCAGGGTTGCCACGACCTCTTCCTTGCGGCGGAGCATCGCGGGCAGGTCCAGCGCAACTTCCGCCGCGCGAATGCCGTGCTCGGCGAGGTGCTCGCGGGCCGCCCAAAAGCGTTCGCTGGATTCGAGCAGGGCCTTGCTCGGAATACAGCCCACGCGCAGGCAGGTCCCGCCCAGGGCCGCTTCCTGCTCGACGCACCCCACGTTGAGCCCCAGTTGTGCCGCGCGAATGGCGGCCACGTACCCCCCCGGCCCCGCCCCTATGATAATCAGGTCATGTTCTTGTTTGGCCATAGTGCTCCGTACCGCAGTTCCAGAATGTTAAGTTCCCTCGGAATGACGCACGGCAGCGCGAAGCGTTTGGAGTGCGGGAGCTTGCTCCCGCTTTCGCGCGCGTCGAAGCGTCCAAAAGCGCCGGCAAGCCGGACGCACTCCAAAGGCTTCGCCCGGTTGGCGACCCCAACCGCATTCCCTGGCACCGCGGAAACTTAACATCGTCGAAACAGGTGCCTCTCGTTTTCTGCGTCTTAAGGTAATCATACACGATATCGAGCGTTCCCACACGCTACTTTGCGGGTGACTGGGAGCCGGGTGTCTGCCATTGCCGGAAGTCGGGCCTTTGGAGGATCGGGGCCAGGCGCGGGTCTTTTCGTGCTTGCTCGGCCAGGTCGGGCGCCCTTGGATTACGCTGGAGCCGCTCGGCGCTCAGTTCGAGGGCGCGGCGGAGATTTGCCGGGGCCTCTGTGGAATTGCCGGCCAGGGCTTGGAGGCCGGCCAGGTTGTACCATGCCTCCGGGGCCGCGGGGAAGAGCTTTACTGCCTTATCGAGGACGGCGCGGAGCCTGCGCAGGTCTTGAATTTGCGCGTATGCCTGGGCCAGAACGTCCAGCGCGGGTTGATTGACTTTCGGGTGGTTAAAGACACGGTCCAGGATTTCGGTCGCACGATTAGTCTGCTGATTTTGGAGACAGGCCGCGGCGAGGTCAAATGCGGCCTGGAAATCGGCTGGGTTCTCTTGCACGGCCTGCTCCATGCGGCGCAGTGCCTGGTTGGGCGAGACCTGGGCCGAAGCATGGTCCTTCCAGGTCTGGATGGTCTTGATAAGGCCCGCCACCTGTCCATTGTTGGGGTCCAGGTCCAGGCAGGTGTTCGCGATAACCAGGGCCTCGTCGAAGCGGCGGAAATTGGCCAGAAACTGAACGTAACGGCCGACCGCTTCGATGTTGTAGGGGCAAAATGCGAAGGCTTGGCGCAGGGCAAATTCGGTCTCCCTGGCCATGCGCTGCTGTTCGGCGGCCGACTTGGCCATGACGAAGAGGCGGTAGTTGTAAATCCCGGCAATCGCGCTGCGCAGCTTCGAGAAGACCTTCTGCGCCTGGTCGTCGCGCACGAACTTCCGGTCCCCTTTGAACCCGGTGAAATCACGGCGCTGATATACCCGCTGGACCCACCCCACGATGTCCGGGATGGTTGTATCATAAGTAATCCAGTTGCCGATGAGACGCTCGGAGTACTGCGCCCAGAATTGGTGATCCCGCCCGATCGTCTCCTCCGTCAATTCGGCGGGCGGTTGGCGGTTGAGCTTCATGATGATCCCGAAGGGCGTCAGATAAGGAAACATCCACTTGATCGGGGCGCTTTCCTCGACGTAAAACTCCTTGTCGGGGTTCTGGTCGAAAATGATCTTCGTTAGCAGGCCGTTGATGGCCATGATCGACATCTGGCCGTTAAGCTGTACCTTCCCGTCCGGGAGTTCGACGACCCCTTCGCCGGGTTCCAGTTGGTTGAGGTGAAGCCTTCGGCGGACATCGAGCGTGTACTCCTGCGTGCAGCGTTGCGCCTCCGATATCGTGGGAGTATTGATTTCCCTATCCGGATAGACCCCGCCGAGGCTCCGGGCCAGTTCTTTTGCATAAGCCGCCTCCAGGAGCAGCCGATTGAGCCGGATGCGGGTGTCGCCCTGGGGATTCTGCTTGATGAAATCGGCCAGCGATGGCGGCAGGGGGACCCCTTTGAAGCGTTCGGGCTGGTAGAGCGGGCGTTCCCGGTCCAGCAACCGGTTCAGGTCCTGGGCCAAAGCCCGCCGCAAGAGGGCCTCGTCAGCCTTGCCGCCGAGGAGTGTCCGGGTCGCGGGGCTGAGGTTTTCGCAGATGTATTTCGAGACCGCGTCCTGGCGCGGGCCCGGGCAGAGGCGGGCCGCCAAGGCCGGCAAGTCCAGGAAGTCCGCCCCGGTAAACCAGGACGTCGAGGTCCGGCGCCGCTTTTCGATGCGCTCACCCAGGCGCGTGAAGAAGCGGTCCAGCGGTTCCACAGCGCGGGCCAGCAAGTTAGTTTCCGACGGCTTGTCCTGAAGGAGCAGCCGGCAGAGGTCCTGGAAGAAAGGCGGGTCCACCTGCTTGCTGTGGTTGTACTGCGCGCGGATGTAGTTGAGGTAAGGAGGGTCGGCCAAGGCGTTCTGGGTAATGATGTAAACGTCGCGGCGGTCGAACCCCTGGTCTTCGGCAGGCTGGCAATGGTGCGGAATGAAGCTCTCGCAGAAGATCATGTAAGTGGGGCAGAAACGGCCCGCGTCGGTGCCGCCGAACAAGATGGCATCCCTGGCCAGGGGAGGATAGAGCGGCTGATGATCGGGCCCGCGGAATGGCGGGCTGAACATGTCGTGGCCGTACCAGTACCCGAACCAATGACCGCGCTGTTCATTGTCCGACCAGTGCGTAAGAATGGAATGGGCCGGCATCAAGGCAAAGAGCGCCAGGGTGATTCCGAGCGGCGCGCGCTCGCGATTGAACCAAAGGGCGCCCACAAAAACCAGCGTCAGGGCCACCAGCATCAAACCGGCATAGACCGGCAAACCGTATTGATTGGAGTTGGTGAAGACCTTGCCCACAAAGGCCAGGAGCCGTGGGAGGCTCAACTCGGCGCCTTCACCGAAAAAGGTGTCCTGGGTCATTTCCGTAAATGAGATGATCGCCAGGGCCACGGCCGCCAGTCCGCCAATCAAGCCCCACGGGCGAAAACGCTGATAATTCGTGGCCATGAATGCCGCCGTCAGGGCCAACCCGTAGCCGACCATCAGGGCGATGCACGTGTGGGAAGCGGTGAAAAAGACCCGCACCAGTTGCTGGGCGTTGCGGTCGGGCGGAGGATTGAGCAGGATCAGCAGCAGCACGCCCAGGCAGAGGTAAATGGCCGCAATGCCGATGAGCCAGGCCCGTTCGCGCCGATGAAACCTGCGGAAGAAGAGGAACGGCCCCAGCGCCACAAAGGCATAGACCCAGTTGAACTCTTCGATGATGCCCCGGCCCAGGCTTAACAACTGCAAGCCGAAAACTTCCGGGTGATGGATGATATCGGTCGGGTGCGTCTTCTCATATTGGCCGCGGGTCAGGGCATGGATGAAGCCGTCCGCCGTGCGCGGGTAGCTCCATTCCATGGGGGGATTGGTCATGCAGGCCAGCGGCATATAAAAGTAAAACGCCGCCCCGGCCACCCAACACAGGCCGCAAACCAAAACCACCAGCCACTCGCTGCCCAACCCGCGCGTCTGCCAGGCCAGGCGGAGGAAACCCGCCAGCGCGGCCAAAGCCATCACGGCCCCAAAAAAGCGCATGGCCGGCATCGCGGCCAGGAAAACCCAGAACAGGGCATAAGCCGCGTCCATGACGAACTCGATGGGGCGCTCCCGGGTCAGCAGGGCGAACCAGGCATAAGCGAGAATCGAGCAGACCCCGACGACGTGGAAGATGACAAACACGGCGGGGTTGGCCGCCAGGCCGGTCAGCACGTTCTCGGCGCTCAGGAGCCAAAGGCCAAGATAGATGATGCTGTTGCCCAGGAACAGGTTTCGGCCCATGCGCGAATCGGCCGCGGCGATGGCTGCCTCGATGCCCATGGCGGCGACGATGAGCGTCTGGTGGTTGGTAAAGCATAGCCCGAAGAAAAACAGGGCGCAGTAGAGATAGCGGCGCCGTTGGGGCGCATACATCCAGCACAGCAGGCCCAGCAGCACAATCATCAGTGAGAGGACGCTGAACGAATAAACCTCGACAATCACCGATTGGCTCCACATGAAACCGTTGTAGCCCAGGAGCAGGCCCGCGGCGAAGCCTGAGACCATGCATATAGCCCCTTCCCACCGGCCGGCCATTGCCTTGAGTTCCTCGACGCCTTCGATCAGGAGGCTGCTGCCGCGAGAGACCAGCAGGCCCAGCAACCCGGCGGCAACCGCCCCGCTCGCCGCTTCGCCCAAGGCCACTCGCCAGGCGATGTTCTTGAAAGGCACCAGCACGGTCCACAGCCAGGTGTAAAGAGTCCAGACCGGGTAACCGGGCGAGTGGGGGATGCCGGCGTAGAATGAGCCGGTGGCCAACTCCCCGGAATCCTCGAGCGTCACCTCGGGCGCAAGCGTCAGATAGTAGCCGAACCAGACAGCCGCCGCCGTGATGAGACAGGTGAGCCAGTCGATTCGGCGGAAAAACTGCGCGGGGGCGCGGGGCGCAACAGGGTGCCCCGCAGGCAGCGGAGGGAGGCATTCCGCCGCTCTCGGCTTGTCAGTTGCCATAGAGGGGTTTTGAGCCGGTTGCAGAATTAACCTCAAAGAACGCACAGATCACAAAGAGATGTTTTGTTCTTCCCGGGTCTTTGTGCTCTTTGCGTTCTCTGCGGTTTAATTCCGCAACCGGCCCTTTATCTGCGCCTTCTCGGGTCAAGAACGGCGCTGATGACCGAGGTCGCCCCGCCCCGGAAGGTCCATTGGTATGCATCGGCAGGCAGCCGGTTTTCGGCGCGCGCGAAGCTGCCGGACAGGTAGGCGGCGGAACTTTGGTTGCTTAAAATCATGGCGACCATCGGCACGGTATTCGGTGAGCCGATCACCGCGCTGTTGTGCCCGTTGAAAAAGAGGCCGGCCAGCAGCAGGGCGGCGCTTGCGGGCGCCAGCCAGCTTACCCGGAAGGCGGGCGGCGCTTCCGCCGCCCCGGCAGCGGCGCAGGCATCCTGCCTGCGCCCCAGCCACTTCAGCCGGAAGGCGCGCCACAGTTCGGCCACCCCGGGCCGCCGGGCAAAAAGCCGTCTTTCAAGGCTCGCCGAGGGGCGGCGAGGCGCCCACGAGCGCAATTGCGCTTCCAATTCGTTCATCTCGTTCATACTCGACCTCAGTTCGCTTCAAGTGTTGCCGCAGTTTCTGCAGGCCGTAACGGTAACGACCGGCGGCCGTGTTCGGGGAAATCTCGAGCAACTCCCCGATTTCCTCGAAGGTGTAATCGTGCCAGATTTTCAGGACAATGACCTCGCGTTGCTCGCGGGGCAGGCGAGGCAGGCACTCCATCGCCCGCCGTTCCGCCGGACTTTCGGCGCATGAAGACTCGAACCAACTCCGGGCCTCCCACTCCCGGGCCAGCCGCCGCCACAGGCTGCGCCGATAGTTCAATACCCGGTTGCGGAAACTCCGCACGCAGTAATGCTCCGGCAGGGTGGGGCGCTCAGGACGCCGCATCAGCGCAAGAAACGTCTCCTGCAAGACGTCTTCCGCTTCGCCATGGCTCAGCCCAAGCGCCCGTCCGTAGAGAATCAATTCGGACGCCTTGGCGTGGTACAGGGCCTCGCACCAGCCGTTTTCCTCGCCACAATTCACATTCGCAGCATTCACCTGATAGACACCAAACGCCAATCATTTGTCTAAATAAAATCTGCCCGCAATCCGCGCCGCGCCCGCACTGGCCTTGATATGAATCCGGCCCAGCGCCGTCAACTCATTTCAAGAACGTAGCGGCGCCTCCTGGAAATTGGCTGTCCGGTTTGGGTTCCTGGCGGCATTATAGTAATGGATTCAAGATGACGGACAGCCAGACATTGTTGTCGGAATACGTGAGGACCGGATCGGAGGCGGCTTTTCGGGAGCTGGTGGCACGCTATCTCGACCTGGTTTATTCGTCGGCGTTGCGGCTGGTCGGCGGAGACGCGCAACTGGCGGAGGACGTGAGCCAGACGGTGTTCCTCAACCTGGCGCGCAAGGCCCATCGGCTGCCTGGGGAGGTGATGTTGGGCGGCTGGCTGCACCGGGATGCGTGCTATGCGGCCCGGGCGCTCATGCGCGGCGAGCGCCGCCGTCAGAAACGCGAAAGGCAGGCAATGGAAATGAGCTCGATAGAGGACCACTCGGAGTCCAACCTGGCAAAACTGGCGCCGCTGTTGGACGAGGCGATCGAGGAATTGAGGGCCGAAGACCGCACTGCCATCCTCCTGCGGTTCTTCGAGCAGCGGGACTTCCGTTCCATCGGCCAGGCGCTCGGCAGCAACGAGGATGCCGCGCGAAAACGTGTGACGCGCGCGGTCGAGAAACTCCACGGGCTCCTCAAAGGCCGGGGGGTGAGCCTGTCCGCCGCGGCGCTGGGAACGCTGCTGGCGGCGGAAACAATAACGGCGGCGCCCGGTGGACTCGCGGCGAGCATCGCGGGCACCGCGCTCGCCGGCGCGGCCTCCGGCGCCGGACTCTGGGCAACTCTCATCAAATTGGCTGCTATGACAAAAATCCAATCGGGTGTCCTCGGCGCCGTCGTCCTGCTTGGGGCGGCGGCGTCCGTCGTGATTCAGCATCAGGCGCAGGCCGCCATCCGGGCGCAAGACCAGGCCTTGCGGCGGCAGTCGGCGGAGTTGGCCCTGCAACAAACCCAGAACGAGCGGTTGTCGGGCCTTGTGAAGGCCGGTTCCGGCGGAAACAGTCTCGACGACCTTGCGAGCATTCGCGGCGAAGTGGAATCGCTTCGCAAGCAGACAAACAGCCTTGCGGCGAGCCTGGCAGCGCGCGATGCACAGCAGCCGAAAGCGTCGCGCTCGATCCTCGAGATGAAAGAGGAGGAGACGGCGCGGAACATAGCCCGGATGAATTTTGCCTTGCGCTGGGTCCGGGCTTTCATGGCGTTTGCCGACAAAAACGGCAACCAATTCCCAACCAGCTTCGACCAGGCGCGGCCCTTTCTGTCGGAGGAGCCCTCTTGGGGGCTTTCGCCGGAGGAAGCCGCGGCCTTAGCCAACCTCAAGCCCGAGCAGTTTGAGATTCTCTATAGCGGGCCGGCCGCGAACATCGCCTCCCCGTCCCAGGTCATTGTCCTGCGCGAAAAGCAACCACGCCGCTATCCCGACGGCGACTGGGGGCGGGCTTATGGTTTTGCGGACGGGCATTCCGAAATTCACAACTCGGCGGATGGCAATTATGACGCCTGGGAAAAGCCGAAGATCATCATGCCGCCACCCGGCCAATGAGAACCGCAATCAGAATCGGCTTTGCCGGCGCGCTCCTTGCCCTCAGCGCAGGAGTGCCCTGGGCGCTGCACGATCATGCCCGGCTTGAGTTGCGCGCGAAGCGGGATGCCTTGCAGCACCAGGCCGGCCGCTTGTCGCTTCTGGTCCGGGAAAATGGACGGCTCTCCAATCTCGTCGCCCAAGCCAAGGCCTCTCCGCCGCTCACCGCAGAGCAGCTTCGCGAGTTGTTGAGGCTGCGCAACGAGAAACGCCGCCTTGCCGAACAAACCAACCTGCTTGCAAGGCTCCAGGCTGGAGACAGCCAGCTCTCGCCGGACGAGCTTCGCACAGCGTTGCGCGCTGAAATGATTGAAGCCATGAAACGCATTTTGCCCGCCCTTCAGCCTGCCCTGCAAAAGTATGCCTTGGCCCACTCCAACCAACCCCCCGGCAGCCTCCGTGACCTTCGAGACTATTTCCCAACAGATGCCGGGCGAAAGATGGCCGGACTACAAACTTTTACGTTCGTCGGGGATGACGCGCCAAAACCAGGGGATGCCCTAGTGCTGTGTGCCTACGTTGGGCGTCGGCCCGGCGACAACTGTGATGCGCGGATTTACGGGTTCAGCGATGGACGCGTCGTAGAAGTTTCCTCCGAGGACGGCAACTTTGGCGATTGGGAAAAGCAGCACATTAATTCGCCGCTGGCGGGCACGGAAGAGACGATCTATCTGGAAGCCGAAAGCACCGCGCGGGAGCGCGCCGGCATCACCGAGCTTGCGGCATCGGTCGGAATTTCAGCCGAAGACGCCAGCCGTTTCTTTGGCCAATTGAAGCAGCAGGAAAAGGCCCTCGGTCAGAAGATGGCGCAGATGCAGGAGAACCTGACCGGCTCGCCGGAGGAAAAGGAGAGTCAAATGCGAGCCGCCGTCGAGGCGGAATTGACCAAGCTCGCGACTGAGATGCTCGGTGACAAAGGCCCCGCCCTGGTGAAGAAGATGGCTGATGGCAAGTGAAGCTTCTTTTTCTGTAACAACCCCCGCGCAAGGCTTAATCTGAGTCAGAATCGCGTGTCAGATTCCGCGCCATCGGCCCAAGCCAGGTCGCTGTTTGTCACCACGCACTGGTCGGTGGTGCTGGCGGCCAAAGACAAGTCGTCGCCCGATTCGGCGGCGGCGCTGGAGGCCCTTTGCCGCGCTTATTGGTATCCGCTCTACGCCTTCGTCCGCCGTCAGGGGCACCCTCCTTGCGACGCCCAGGATTTGACCCAGGAGTTCTTCGCGCGCCTGCTCGCAAAGGACTACCTCGTGGCGGCCGCGCGAGAGAAGGGCCGGTTCCGCACTTTCCTGCGCGTGGCGCTGAAGCGGTTTCTAGCCAACGAGTGGGACCGCGCCCGCCGGCTCAAGCGGGGCGGCGGACAGGCGCCCCTGTCGCTGGACACCGCGATGGCCGAGGATCGCTACCAGGCCGAGCCGGGCGGCGCGCTGCCGCCCGACCGCCTCTACGAGAGGCGCTGGGCCTTGACGTTGCTGGAACAGACGTTGGGCCGGCTGCGGGTCGAGCACGCGGCGGCGGGCAAAGCGGCCGAGTTCGAACGGCTGAAAGGGGTCCTCATGGCGGAACGGGGCGCCATCGATTATGGCGCTCTTGCCGTGGCGCTGGGCCTGAGCCAGGGGGCCGCGCGCGTGGCGGCGCACCGGCTGCGCAAGCGGTTTCGCGAACTGTTCCGCGCCGCTGTCGCCGATACGGTTTCCGGGCCGGAGGAAGTCGAAGGCGAACTGCACTACCTGGTTGGGATGCTGGGTGAAACGTGAAGAATTCGCGTAACAAACCCGCTCGAACGCTTAACCATGAGATGATGAACGAAACCTATCGATGTCCAAAGTGCGGGCAGCCCGTGCCACAAGACGCGCCGGAGGGGTTGTGCCCCCGTTGCGTGGGTGCTCTGAATCTCGACTCGGAAACCGGCCCTGCAGGCGCCGCAACCGCCGCCGTGCCGCCGCCCTCAGCCCAGGAACTGTCGCCGCATTTCCCCCACCTCGAGATTCTGGAGGTCATCGGCCAAGGCGGCATGGGGGTGGTCTATAAGGTCCGCCAGAAGGAACTGGACCGGCTCGCGGCCTTGAAGATACTCCCGCCGGGCATCGGCGGCGACCCGGCTTTTGCCGAACGGTTTGCCCGGGAAGCCAAGGCCTTGGCCAGGCTCAACCATCCGGGCATTGTGACCATCTATGATTTCGGCCGGGCTGATGGCCTTTTTTACTTCCTGATGGAATACGTGGACGGGGTGAGCCTGGGCCGGCTGATGCGCGCCGGGCGGATGTCCCCGCGGGAGGCCCTGGCTATCGTGCCCCAGCTCTGCGACGCCCTCCAATACGCCCACGACCAGGGCATCGTCCACCGCGACATCAAGCCTGAGAATATCCTCCTGGATCGGCAGGGACGCGTGAAAGTCGCGGATTTCGGCTTGGCCAAGCTCTTGGGGGCAGAGAACGAGCTTGCCGCGCCCGGAGGCCCAGCGCCGGCGCTTTCCCCTGGCCTCACCGGGGCGGGCAAGGTGATGGGGACGCCCCAATACATGGCGCCCGAACAGGCCGAGCATCCGGCCGATGTGGATCACCGCGCGGACATTTATGCCCTGGGGGTTGTGTTTTACCAAATGCTCACAGGCGAACTGCCTGGCCGGCGCCTCGACCCGCCCTCCAGGAAAGTCCAGATCGATGTCAGGCTCGATGAGGTCGTCCTCCGCGCCCTTGAAAAACAGCCGGACCGCCGCTACCAGCAGGTCAGCCAGGTCAAGACCGCCGTGGAAACCATTGTTCAAAACCCCGCCCCGGATGCGAAGAAGGGCGAAGCGGGCCCGGAGAGTGGGGCGGCGGCGTCCAACTGGCGAACTGCCAGCAGCGCAGATGGTGATGCGATCGAAGCTTGCCTTCATAAAATCGCGAGGCCATCCAACGCGGAAACCGGGAGTTACGCCGGCCGTTGGCGCAGATACGCCTATGTTGGCATTGTTGCGGGCATAGCGGCGGCGCTGACCCTGTGGTTTTACTTACGCGCGAGCAATGCTGCGCGCATCGCTGAAGCGGCGGCCCTCTCGGAGCACCGGTTCCACCAACTCAACCAGGCGATCCACCCACGGCTTCCCATTGGAGCCAGGGAGATCCTCACGCAGTACCGGTTCCAGCAACTGGTCGATTCCAACCAGATCGCCGAGGCCATCATTAAATACAGTAGCCGGCACCCCGAGTTGAGCGAAATCGACGGGACATATTATGCGGTCGACGCCGAAGGCAAGCGACTGCCCGAGGGCAATCCCGACGCGAAAGTGCCCTTCCGTGCCAGGGTTAGGCTTTCTCCCGAGTTGCAAAGACGGCTCTACCTGATGCCACACGTCCAGCCAGGCGAGGACACTCCGAATCCTGGCCCGGTAATACAGGTCTCCGCAACGATGGCGCACAAAGGTGACATTGGAGTCTGGCTGACTGAACTGGGTACAGTGGAGTCCTCAAATTCAGTGATGTTTCAGATTCCTGAGGATTACTGCCAGGAGGTGGTCCGGAAGTTCGACGCCCACCAGGAGTTGACCGTAGAGGCATACGACCGCACCATGCAGAAAAAGTTCGGCCACGGTTTCCTGGCGGGGCTGGATAATCGAATCGACACGCAGACAGGCACTCTGCAGTGCCGGGCCAGGGTGGTTCCTGAAGGGGACAATCTGATGATCCCTGGCCTGTTTTTGAACATCAAGATGTTGTTGGAGATGAAGCACGGCGTCACGCTCGTGCCCGCTGCTGCGATTCAGCGCGACCCGCAGTCAGCGTTCCTTTACGTGATCCAATCCGATAACACCGTGACCGCGCCCCCGGTGGTCATTGGGACGGTGGACGGAAAATGGGCCGAGATTAAGAGCGGGCTCTCGCCAGGGGAGCTTGTCGCCACTGACGAATTTAACCGTTTGCAAAAGGGCCTGAAGGTCCGCTACGTCTTGGAGCCATAGATGGAATGAGACGAACCGGCATCGGCTTGGGGTAACCGGTCAGTGACGGTGGGACCGGGGTTCAACCACGGATGGACACAGGCAAACACGGATTTAAACTGCAAAAGTCGAGATTGTTTGTAAGAGCCACAGATTGCACAGATTGCACAGAAAAGAATTCTCATCTGTGCAATCTGTGCAATCTGTGGCTCAAAAATCGCGGTCGAGGTGCTTGGTTGCGGTTTCGCCGCGCTTTGCCTTATCTCTGTTCGTCGGTGGTTGGAAATCCCGCCACCACTGAGAAGGTGTGAAAAATGCCAAAACGGGCACCATTCTCGAAAACACCCCTCGGTTTTCCTGGGGATTTTGAAGGTTTTTTGCGGGCCTTGGCCTCGGAGATGGATTTTTTCACACCTTCTGAGGCCTTACGGCTTGGGTTGGATTCCTCGGGCAATTGGGTTACGCTTTGGGCATGTCGACGGACATCCGAGCACACACAGCCGATGAATTACAGGCCCTTTTCCTCGCCTGGGGTCAGCCGTCCTACCGTCTGTCGCAGGTGCTCGAATGGCTCTATGTCCATCGAGCGGCCGATTGGGAGGAGATGACCAACCTGCCCAGGACACTCCGCGATCAACTCCGGGGTCATCTCACGCTGCGCGCGCCCGAATTGGTCTGCAAGCAAGGCTCAAGGGACACGACCGAGAAATTCCTTTGGCGGCTGGCAGACCATTCCCTCATCGAAAGCGTGCTCATCCCCGCCAACCCGGCCCTCTACGGAGACTCCAGCGACCGCCATACCCTCTGTGTCTCCACCCAGGTCGGCTGCGCTTATGGATGCAAGTTCTGCGCCAGCGGACTCGCCGGGCTGAAACGCAACCTGCGGGTCGAAGAAATCGTAAACCAGGTCATCGCCGTGGAACGGAACGTCGGCCTTAACCGGCAGCCCCCAGCCAAAGGCCAAGAAGTCGTGAACCAGGTGACCGCCCCCGAAATGCCAAGCAACGGCGAAAAGTCCGAAGCCCAAAGTCTGAACCCGGCGCCTGGAAGTTCCGCTGCGCCCGACTCTCGCCTTGTCAGCAACCATGCAATTCGTGCCGATTCGTGTAATTCGTGTCTGGGTCCCGCCGCGCCCGACTCCCGCCTGGTCGGCAACCTGGTCATCATGGGGATGGGGGAACCTTTGGCCAATTACGAGAACCTGATGAAAGCCCTCACGATTCTCAATGCGCCGTGGGGCGGCGCCATCGGAGCGCGGAAGATTACCGTTTCGACCAGCGGTCTTGCCCCGCAAATCCGCAAGCTGGCCGATGAACCGCTCCAGTTGCGCCTGGCCATTTCCCTGCACGGCGCCACCGACGAAATCCGCGCCCGAATCATGCCGATCAACCGCAAGTACCCTTTGCGCGAATTGGCGGCGGCCGGGGAATACTACCAGGAGAAAAAGGGCCGCATGATTACCCTCGAGTACATCCTGATTGCAGGAGTGAACGACGGATTGGACCAGGTCAAGCCTTTGGCCGCGCTGGCCCGCCGCTTAAACGCCAAAGTAAACCTCATCCCCTATAACCACGTCGAGGGCCTGCCCTGGGAACGCCCGTCCCCGCCGGCACAAACCGCCTTCCTCAATGCCCTCACCCGGGAACAAGTCAGCGCCACGCTGCGACAGGAAAAGGGACATGACATCGACGCCGCCTGCGGCCAGCTCAGACTCAAGACGGAACTGAACTCACGGCGCGAGCCGCTCGATTAACCAGCTTCCATCAGGTTGGCGCGTGTAGCGGAAGCGGTCGTGGAGCCGATTGGGACGGCCCTGCCAAAACTCGATGCGGGTTGGCGCAAGCACATAGCCGCCCCAATAAGGCGGCATCGGAACCTCCTGGCCCGGGTAGCGCGCCGCATACTCTTTCCATCCGGCCTCCAGCACCGCCCGATCGGAAAGAACCGCCCCTTGATGCGAAGCCCAGGCCGCCAACTGGCTCCCGCGGGGCCGGGACCGGAAATAGGCCTCCGATTCGGCTTGCGGCAGCTTGCGAACTTCGCCGGCCACGCTGACCTGGCGCTCCTGGCCCGCCCAATAGAACACTAGCGCCGCGCGAGGGTTTTGGGCCAACTCCTGTCCCTTGCGGCTCTCGAAATTGGTGTAGAAGACAAATCCGCGCTCATCCACCCCTTTAAGCAACACCACGCGCGCCGAAGGCCGCCCTTGCGCGTCCGCCGTGGCCAGGATCATTGCGTTGATGTCCATCGGCTCGACCCCGGAGACCATCAGCAGCAACTTATAGAGCCGGATGAAAAACTGGCGCACTCGCCCGCTCACCCGCGCGCCCCTTGCCTGGTCGAACCACTTCCCGAACTGCGCGATGGGGTCCGCCTCCAGGTCTTTCCCCCGCAACTCGCCCAAGCTGTATTCCCTTCGGAGATCCGCTATAGACGCCATAGTCCCAGGCTACTTCGGCATCATGCCAGCCTTGCGGGCATAGTTGAACAGGCCCCCCGCGTCCACCACTGGCCGCACGTCTCCCAGCGGTTTGAATTTGTGGACCTCGCCTGTGCTTTTCAATGTCACCGTTTCGGCGTCCAGATCCACGCTCACCACGTCTCCCGTCTTCAGAACGTCGCACAGCCGTTCGACGCACTCGCATGGGTAAAGCTCGCCCGTGGCGACGCTGTTGCGGAAGAAGATGCGGGCAAAGCTCTCCGCCAGCACGACTTTGCAGCCGGCGGAACCCAGCGCAATCGGCGCGTGTTCCCTCGAGCTGCCGCAGCCAAAGTTGCGTCCCGCCACCACAATGGGATATTCGCTGTCCAGTTGTCCCTCCTTTACATACCGCACCGGGTAAAGCGTCTCGGGCAACCCGCACATCGCATACGAGCCTAGCTTCTCGTACTCCTCGGGCATCGTCGGCACCAAGGTCAAATACTGCGCCGGAATGATCTGGTCGGTGTCAATATGATCCCGCACCACGAACACAGGTCCTGAAAAAACCGATTGCATGGCAGCAGATTGCAGCCGCCCCCAGCCCTTTTCAACTGATTTATTTCACCCCTTGCCTTTGCCTGCGTTTGGGCCTAAGAAACACCCCATGAATCGCCGTTCATTCCTCCAGCTCACCGCAGCTTGCCTGGCCCTCGGCTCAATCTGCAGTTGCCCCGCCGCCTCCTTTGACGCGGCCCCATTCGGTCTGCTCCTGGCCGGGGGCGAGGGCATCTTATGGGAAGACCCGCGCGAGATTCACCAGGTCATCCTCCAGTTCGAGGGCGCCGCCCCTCCGCCCTCCAGCCTCCGCCTCGAATACTGGGGCAGCCGCTGGCCCGAGCAGCACCTGCCCAAAGACCGCCAGCCCGGTGGCGGGGATGTCGGCTGGATGGAACTGGGCAACTGGCACAACGGCGGCTGGCGCGTGGCCGACGCCGAGGCCAAGGCCGAGGGTTCGCAGGTCACATTCCTGTTCCGGCCCGTAAACAAGAAAGAATATCCCAAGCTCCAGGATTACGCGGCCCCCTTCCGCTATACGCTCAAAATTCGAGTGCGTTCCGACGACCCACTTCCAAAAATCTCACGCCTGCAGGCCTTGACCGATTCAGTCTATGAGCGCCGTACCCTCCGCCTGGCGTGGGAACATCCCCCCCTCCAACCGCAAGTGGAGGCCTTCAACGGGGAGTTGCAGGGCCTCGAACAGATTGCCCCGCGCGATTACCGAATCACCCTCAACGCGGCGGCGAACCCCGACCCGAACACACTCGACCGCACCCTGGTAACCGTCAGAAACGGCGGCCAGGTCTTCACCTTCGGCGCCGACGACGCGGCCACGGAACCTCTGTTTCTACCGCGTTTCGGCGTGGCGGTGCTGCCCGGCCAGGACGCGCGCGATTACGCCGCCGTGGCCGCCCGGCAGCGCGACAAACATGCGGCCACGCTCTATGACCGCGTCGCCGCATTGCCCGAGCAAACCTGGCGCTCCGCCTGGGACAACATGCCGCCCAAAAAATCCCGCATCTGTTTCCCACTCGGCATGGACGGCGGCCGCCAACGATTCCTGTTGGAGGCCGACGGGGCCGTCATGTTCCGCTCCAACGATAACTATCTCCGAAGCCGGCCCGGCAAGGACACGCCGCGGCTCGGGCTGGAACCTGCGCCGGTGTGGGTCCATTTCGGCCCTCTGCCCCAGCCCGCCGAACGTCACATCGAAGACGACAGCATCCCCATCTGCAATACGACCTGGGAAACCGATGGGCTTCGATTCTCGCAAACGGCCCTGGTCACCGAACTGGAAGGCGCCAAAGCCGGCTCGCCGCCGCCGCCGGCCGACGCATCCGCCGTGTTCCTGGCCCGCTTCGTGATAAGCAACGCCTCAGCCGCCGCGCGCAGCGCCACCCTGCCCCTGACCTATAACCCCGCCGAAAAGCAAAAACCCCTGCGCGCCGACAGCCAGGGCCGGCTCTGGCTCGGCGCGGACCTGCGCGGACAGGTCCTCGCCGACTCTGCCCCCGCCCCAGCAGGCCAAGCCCTGAACTGGACTTGGACCCTGGCCCCCGGCCAATCCAAAACCGTCGTGGTCAAGCTCCCGTACCTGGTCCTGACAGAGAAATCCGAGCAGGCGGCCCTGGAGCGGCTGGACTTCGATGCCGAGCGCGCCGCCGTGGCCGGCTATTGGCGGAGACGGCTCGATGAAAGCGCCCGCCTGATCACCCCGGAGCCGGTGCTCGATCAGTTCTATCGCGCTCAACCCGGCCATTTGCTCATCAACTGCGAGCGCGAGCCGAACAGCGCCCGACGCTTTGCGCGCGTCGGTTCGTTCAGTTACGGCGCCTACGGCAATGAGTCCTGCATGATGGTGGTGGACTTGGATCGGCGCGGCTATCACCAGGAGGCCCAGGAGTGCCTCGATGCCTGGCTCCATTACCAAGGCACCGTCGGGTTGCCCGGCGACTTCGCCTCGAAAGAAGGCGTTCTTTATGGCGCGGGCGGTTACGAGGCCGGCGGCTACAACCAGCATCACGGCTGGATACTCTGGTGCCTGGCCGAACATTTCCGCTTCACTCGAGATGCCGCTTGGCTGGGCCGCGCCGCCCCGGGCCTCGTGGCCGGCGCCGACTGGATCATCCGCGAAAGCGCGCGTACCGCCGAACGCCGGGAACTCGAACGCGGCCTGCTGCCTGCAGGCAGCCTCGAGGACATCGGCGACTGGTGGACCTGGCTCTCGACAAGCTGCTACACATGGCGCGGACTTGACTCCGCCGCCTGGGCCCTCGAGCAAATCCGGCATCCTCAAGCCAACCGCATCCGCCAGGCCGCCGATGCCTTTCACGCCGCCCTCCTGGCCAACTTCCGCCTCGCTGCCCAGCGCTCGCCCGTCGTCCGCCTCCGCGACGGCACCGCCGTCCCGCACTTCCCTTCTTTTGTCCAGCGCCGTGGCCGCAGTTTCGGCTGGATTTGCGAAACCCTCGAAGGCGCCCTGCACTTGCTCATCACCGGCGCCCTGGACCCGCATTCCCCGGAAGCCGAATGGATTCTCAAGGATTACGAAGACAATCTCTACCTCTCAAACCAATACGGCTACACCCTCGATGACTTCGACCGGTATTGGTTCGGGCGCGGCGGCATGTCCATGCAGGCCTGTCTCCTGCTCGGTGTCGAACCCTATCTTCAGCGCGACGACGTTAAGCACGCCCTTCGCGCCATGTTCAATGCCATTGCCGTCAGCCACTTCCCGGATGTCCATATCAACACCGAGCATGCCCTGCCCGAAATGGGCGACTGGCGCGGCGACCATTACAAAAGCTCCGACGAGTCCAACGCCTGCGGCTGGCTGCGCCAACTCTTCCTGCGTGAAGAGGGCGACACCCTCCTGGTCGGCCAGGCGGTGCCCCGCCAGTGGCTCAAACCTGGCCCGCCGTGCGGCCTCCAGCGCGCCGCCACCTGGTTCGGCCCCGCCGGAGTCCTTTACACCCCCGGCGAAAATCAAATCACCGCCCAACTCGACGGCCCGCGCCGCAACCCGCCCGCAGCCATCCGCCTCCGCTTCCGCGACCCCCTCGAACGCCCTTTGCTCTCCGTCACCCTCGACGGCAAACCCTGGACACAATTCAAGGGCGATTGGGTGCAACTCCCCGGGAACGTCGGCTCTGCCAAAGTCGTGGCCAGCTTCCAGACCTTTTAGTTTAAGTTGCCCCAGGAGCACTCGCAGAGGATCGTCAGGCGAACCGCTGAAACCCCCGCTTACAGTTCAATCCGGTAAAACGAGTGCGCGGCGGTGGGCGCCACGGTATAGACGGGCGGGGCGGCGCCGGTGACCGGGGTCCAAACGGTCTGAGCGCCGTTCAACTCATCGGCGTACTCGAGGGTGCCGGCCTGCCAGGCAAGCGCGATCTGCCCGGCGGTGGAGGTAATGGACAAGCTGACGGGGCCATAGACATCAAAGCTCTCGGCGGAAATCTGCGCGGCATTATAGATGCTGAGGACCTCGTAGCTGCTCAGTGCCCGGCTCCACAAGCCCAGGTCGTCCAGGTTGAAGGTGCCGCTGACGGAGTAAGTGTCGGTCGGGTCCTGGCCAATGGTCAGGATGTTGCCCGTATCGAGGTTGCCGAGAGAGGCGATCGAGCGCGTATTGATCCACTGACCGTCGACGTAGCTGACGGCATTGGAGGCGCTGCGGTCGAACACCACGGCGCAGTGATGCCAGTTGCCGTCATTGAGAAGCGGGCCGCCGGCGGGGTCTGCATCGGCCGATCCGAAGTCGGTTCCCACGGCCGTCCACTCCAGTTGGTTGTTGTCTTCGGTGACCACCCAGCCGTCTTGGTAGGTGGAGCTGACCGAGTTGCCGATGATGGGGAGGTCATTGAATCCGTTGGTGAATTGCAGCCAAAAAGCGACGCTGAAACTGTTATCCGCCCCGAAGGTCAAGTCCCCGTTGGTGTCCGGGATGCTCACCAGATTAAAGATCCCGTTGGTGGTGTCGGTGAGCAGCGTGATGGCCTGGCCGAGTTTGCCGGGCACGTACGCAGGCGACCCGGAAATGGTGCCGTCATTTTGCAGACCGGAGGAGTCGGTCGCATTTCCATCGAAGGTGAGGTGGAGCACCAGGTCGTTAGTCAGGTTGGCAAAAGTCGGCGGCGGCACAATGGTTAGTGTGGCTGGAGCGCTGGTGACCTGGCCAACCGCGTTGGACACGATGACGGAGAACGGGTCCGCCTCGAAGTAGGAGAGGTTGGACAGGGTGAGCGTTGAGTCGGTGGCCCCGGGGATGGCGGTCCCTCCTGCGGTCCATTGGCAGAACAAAGGCAGGCTGCCTTCGGCCACCACGCTGAAGGTCACACTGCCGCCAGCCACCGCAGTCTGGCTTGCGGGCGGTTGAGTAATGACCGGCGCCTGTGCCCGAGCGCCGGCACTGGCGCTGCACCAGGCGAGGAGCAGGGCAGCGGCGTACCGCAATGGTTTTGTATCAGTCAGTTTCATGAATTGAGTAGGGATTCACTTGGGCCGGCGGGTCCTGGACCGGCGACTTGTTCCAAGTCCAACCTATTGCAGCATAATTCTGAAGAAGTTCATGACCGGGCCGGAGGCCGGCTGGAGGGCCTGGATTTGGACGGTGCTGATGTTGGGGGCGTAGAGAAAAGAGTAGGGGCTGCTGCCGGGGCCGTTGGCGGGAACCAGGAAGGAGAGGGGGGTCCACTGTTGCAGGTCGGGGGAACCCAGGACGGTATAGGAGCGCCCGGTCATGGTGGTGAATTCGAGCAGAGGGCCGCCGTCCTGGATGCCCACCAGCGTGACGGTGAAAGAATTCGTTGGATCGAAAGGGTAATTGCCCAGGAGGAACTGCTGCTGCAGGGTGAGACCGTCGGGGGTCAGGATCGTTCCGGCGTTGAGGTCGGACAGCGGGAGCTTCGAGCCAATGGCGGCCAGGAAGGCCAATTCCCAGGCGTCGGGCAGACCGTCACCGTTGGCGTCCACCCCCAGCGTCAGATCCAGGCGCGTGCGCTGTCCGGGCTTGCCCAGGCGCGAGAGGTCTCCCACCATCTGGATGGGCAGGTTGGTCTTTTGATTCATGACCACCATCAGCGTGAATGGCGCGGACGGAGGGAGCGCGGAAGCCTGATAAAGGTCCGGAGTCACGCCGGCATCCATGGGCACCTTCAACTGGTAGTTGACGGCCGGAGCAAGGCCAGGGGAGATGGTGGCCACGAGTTGGAGGCCGGTGGGGGTCTCCAGCACGACCTGCGCGCTGCTGCCCGACAGCGGCGTGCCGTATTGGTCCCGGACCAGACCGTAGATAAGGTGGTACGGCGCGGGCGGAAAGGCCAGGGCCGCCGTGGGCAGGAGCGCGGCGACGAGCACCCGCGCTCCCATGAGCGTGGCGTTTGGGATCCGAAACAAATCCAAGATCGTTTTCATAGGCGGCTCAAGGGAAAGGGGCTAATTGCCGGAGTAGGAGTAGGTGATGAAGTAGAGTTTAACGTCCTTGACCGAGTTGACGAAGCGGTTGAGGCCGTCGTTGGGGTCGTTCAGGAGGGCCTGCCCGGGAATGACCAGTTTCCACTTGCTGTTCCAAACCGAGCGCCCGATGAGCCTCTTGTTGGTGTATTCGGAGGGCTGCAGCGAGCCGTTGGCGCCGTAAATGTCGGTATTGAAGGCCGCCGTGGTCGAGACCGGGCGGAAGGCCTGGTGTTTGCGAACGGTGAACAACGGTTCGGAGAGGGAGCTGCTCGAGGTGTAGAACTGATTGCCGGCGAAGTCCGCCTCGCTGACGTTAAAGGGCAGCGGGATGGCCAGGTCGTCGACGCTCCAGGTCCGGATGGTCGAGGTGTCGCCCAGCGGCGGGGTGCGCATGGAGTCGACTCCCACCGGGATGAGATAAACATAAGGCGTGGCGGCCAGGGCGTTGGGGTTGAGGTTGGGATCCGTTGGAGAGACGGTGTTGGTCCCGCCGACGGGATTGTCCATGCCGATGTAGCCGTCGAAATCCACGCCGACGGCGAAGATCTTGGTGGCGAAGGAACTGGAGCTGAAGGTGTGATCGCCCGGGGCCAGGGGCTGGCCAAACAGGTTCAGGCCGTCGGCGATAGTGGTGCTGAAGGTGAGCACGATGCCGGGCACCGCCAACCCGCTGCCATCATCGATCTGCATACAGTAGCGTTCGACATCCGAATCATTGAGCAGATTGGCCATGCGCCCTTTTTGCAGGACGTCCTGCCAGTTGTTGTCGCCGTCGCTGGTCGAGAGGATCCGGCAGTTCTCGGTGCGGAGTGAGACGGTAGTGCCGTAGCCGTCGGGATTGTTGAAGCCCAGCCGGCCTTTGAGCACGCTCCAATCGGCCCACATTTCGGCCAGGGCGCTGGAGAGGCCGGGGTCGCCGGTATCACTGCCGGCAAACTGGGGTTGCCCATCCTCGATGACCCCGAGGGCCTGCGAACTAACGATCTGCTGGAGGTATGCCTTGCCCGCCTCGGTGTTGAGCAGTCCGGTCTCGTAGTCGTAGGCATTGGCGGCCAGGTAGGCGTATTCGGCGGCGAGGTTGAACAGGGTCGTGTAACGTTCCAGTTTCTCATTCTGGAACAGCAGGAAGGCAGCGTCCCGCGTGCGGTAAGTCTGGATAGTGACGGCGGCGTGCTGCCGGAAGGTCAGGCGCTCCTGCAAAACTTCGTTACCTTGCGCCACTTGGGAGTTGTAGGCGTTTTGGGCGTTATTCAGCGCGGTGAGATCCTGGTTGATCGTCGCCAAATGGTTCTGGACGGCCCCTTCGAGCGAAGCGAGTGTAGCCATCTGATTCTGCATCGTCGAAGTAAACCCGGCCTGATTCATGTCCTCGGACAGAGTGGCAATATTTCCTTGCCACGTGGCGGTCTGTTCCGCGCTGCCGATCGATAAAGCCAAGGATGCCAACATGAAAGGCTGCCGAAGAGCTTGGTATACGATCAAGAACCCTCCGCGCAATCCGCTAAACAGATCGCCGCCATCCGCAAAACCGAAAATCTCATCCGTAGGTATGGTGGCGGTGGCGGCGCCCCAGATCTCATCAAGTGTCGCCTCAACGTAAGAGAAAGTGGCCTGTGAACTGCTGGTGTCGGCCGCAAGTTGGTTGATCTTCTGCTGGATGGCCAGCACCTGCTGCTGGTTGCTCAAGGTGCCCCAAGCGGCATTGGACTGGACGAGGAAAACCTGCATCGCCTGATCCAGAGCCTGTTTGTCGCTCACGGCATTGGCCAGTTCCATGCGAAGCTTGTCCTTGGCGGCAATCAGATTATTAATGGCCTGCTGGATCTTCCCGGTGGAGGCGCGGCTGCTGGTCCACGACGCCGGCTTGGAGAACCCATCCGGCCCGATATTGAAGGTGACATAATCACCTGGCGCGTAATTAGTCGAACTGCTTTCCGCGATAGCAGTGAAGAAATTCGCGGGGTTATCGGTGATGGTCCAACTGGCGGGAAGTTGTTGGACATCCACCTTGAATGTCGTGCTGCTGCTCGAATTCGGCAGGATGCCGCCGTAATTGTTCGTGTCCGGATCGTCGACATACATGTAGTGGATGAGGTCCGGGCCATAGTATCCCTGGGGATAGGTCTTGCCGGGTCCAATGTCGTCTGGGTAGGGGGTGCCGTAGATCTCGGTGAGTTGGTTGGTGTAGGCCAGTTCCTGGGACTGGACCCCGGCTTGGAAGGTGGCCTGCGAGTCTTGGTCCGAGCGTAGTTCCTGGGTGACGGTTTGGGCATCGTCGAAGGCGACGACGGCATTGTTGAGGGCGGTAACGGCGCGTCCGTAGATCTGCTCGAAATGGGTCTGGGGGTTGGGCCCCGTAACCAGGAGCGGGTCAATGTCGAAGGCAACCGCGTTTTGGGGCAGGCCCAACGGGGTGAAGCCCGCCTCGGCGTTGTCCATGTCGGCCTGGAGCTGCGCGCCCGTTTGGGGCAATTCCTGCAGTTCGGTGACGGTTGTGCGGTCCACGACTTGAATTCCCTGATCGTTCGGATTGGTGTCCACCGGAGGCAGGATGGCATTGCCGATCACCCAGTTCAGATAGGCGCCCTGCCCGACCCGGGCCGACCAGTGATCCAGTCCCCAGTACTCGGTGACGTAGTTGGTGGTGGAACCTACCATGTAAGGATGATGAACGTTGACCCGGTTGGTGTCGAAATAGCTCCAGCCGCCACTGGTTCCGGGTTGATAATCCTGGCGCCAGGTCAGATCGAAGACCTGGCGGCCGGTACGGGCCAGGGCCGCGGCCGCCGAGGCGAACTGACGCTCATGCTCATAATTGACCGAAACCGCCGCCCCCAGCACGGTAACGGCTTCCGCCTGAGGCACCCAGTCGAAATTCTGGTTCATCAGCAAGGCATAGAAACCACCTAAGGCCGTGAGGTAGTGGCCGTAGGCATCTCCATGCCCCATGGGGTAGAGAATGGCCGCGTCGGCGGCATTGATGACGCCGTCGTTGTTCTCATCCTGGATGTTGTAATTGAGAGCATAGATCACTTCGCCGGCGGCGATGCCGTAAGTGTAATTCCAATAGAGCCGGTTATACACCGGGTTGAGTTGCACCCCCGGGGACAACGAATCATCGCGCCCGCGGAGCAAGGCCAGATCCTGCTGCAGCAAAGTGGGAACCTCGCCCTCAAAGCAGAACATGGCGGTGGCGATACTGCCATAGGTTGGGTCGTCGGTGCCAATGCTGATGGTGGGGTTGAGGGAGTTGGCCCAGGCATCGTTGCCGATATACATGTAGAGGTCGCTCAGGTAGCCGGCGGCCAGCAACAAGGCATCGTTGGCGGGACCGTAATTGATGCCGGCATCGATGCTGATGGCTTCGCCGCGATGGAGCACCGTCTCATAGATCTCAATCAGGCCGTAATTGTTCAGGGTGTCCTCGTTCAGGGCCACGTCTCCCTCCCAACGGTGGCCCGCCTGCTCGATAATGCTGACGCTGGTATTGACGGGATTGTCGAACAGGTCGGTGGTCCGCTGGTCAAAGGGGTTGATACCCTGCAATACACGCTTGATCCAGCCCTCCGCCAGCACCGGCGCCGTCCAGCTTGACCAATTCGTCGTGGCAGGATCGGCCAGCGGATTCTTGTTGCGATAGCGAAGGGCCACGTAATTATCGCTCAGGGACTCAACGCCGGCGGGCCCGCCCAGCGTATAGTGGGTGAGGTCGTTGCCTTGGGCCAGAACCGTCCACGTGCCCGGTGTGGTGGTGGGCGCCAGTCCATTGACCGGCGGGGCAATGCGCCAGTCGTAGGCGTAATCGGAGGAATGGCCCGCCAGGTCGGCCGTGTGCTGAAATGAGATCAACTCGCTCAACGGATTGGGCGAAGTAATCACCTTCAATTCCCCAGGATACAAACCCGGAGTCAGCGGCGGCGGCATCGGCGCCACCCGCGCGATGTAAACCGTCACAGGATCGCCCGCATGGGCGGGATTGCGGCCATTCCCCGTGACGTAAGTGATGTAGCCCTCGCCCGGACCGGTGGCGCAGAGGGCGTAGGAATCCACCTGCGTATCGGCATTGGTCACTTGCACCAGGTCGCGCGCGAAGCGGGTGACGGTCGCTGCGGGATTGGCGACGTAACTGCCTGGCACCTGGGGGTCCTCGTAGAAGGTGAGCACCTGAGTCGCCAGATTTGTAACCGCCGCAACCCAAAGTGGCTTATTCACCGTGTCACTGTCCGGGCAAAGCCCCAGGACCGCCCCCAGATCCGCGCCCGCCAGCACATTGAGCAGGAGGTACTTTTCACCCACGGGATCGTCGATGAACTGGCCCTGGAATACAAGGTTGGTAGTGTCGGGATCATAGTAAAGACGATTCACGAGGTTGGGCGGCAGGTCTTGGAAGTAGTCTCTGCCCTCGTAGGACTGCGACACGACGCTGGGGGGCAAACCGCTCAGTCCCTGAGCCAGGAGACTCGAGGTCTTTTGCACCGTCGGATCATACAACACCACGCTGGGCGGGGCACCCGTGATGTCCAGACCGATGCATTGCTGGTAAAGCACTTGCACACTGCTCTGGCCGCGAATCGCGGCCAGATTGTTCGCCGGGTCGGTCAGGGTCTGGCCCGAATAGAGCGTCGGCACCGGTTGGTCATTGACCAGGGCCGGCCAGAGGGGGCGATAGACGATATTGAGACTCGGGGTGTTCGAAGAGGTTGGGTCGCCGACGAACTGGCCGGCCGGGTTCTTGGGGCGCAGGTAGGGCACGATGGAGCCGACCGCCGGGGGATCGGCGATGCCGGGCCAGGCAAAGCCGGGCAGGGTCTCGTAGTAGAAATGCATGGTGAAACTATTGGTGGGTGTCGGCGCCTGGGCCAGGAACGGCGGCCGGTTGGTGAAGGTCACCATGGCCCCGGAGTATTGGTTGGTGCTGGTGATGGTCAAGGGGCCCTGGGCCACCACGGCCGATGTGCTTTTGCTTGCCACGGTCAGGGTGAGCGTATTGCTCACCACGCTGCCATCGCCAGTATCCGCGATGACCAGCGGAATCGAGTTGGAGTACTGGGCGGTGGGTGTACCCATCAGCGCCAGGCCGTTGGTGGTGTTCTGCAGGCTCAGGCCCGCCAACATCTGACTGGGACTGGTCAAAGTCAGGGAGGCAGTCAGGCGGGAGGTGTGAATGTAATAGGCGAAGGGCTGGCCCTTAACCGCGGTAGCCGCGGGCAACGGGCCGAACTGTCCGTTGGTCGGATTGTAGGACCCCGCCTGCAAGGGCGGCAGGCCGGCGTGCAGACCGCGATAGACCCAGAACTCATGCTTCCGATCCTGGAAGGTGAACCCCTGGTAGAGGCCGTAAGGTCCGTTGGCGAAAGTGCTGTTCCAGCCCACGGGCAGATCGCCGGAATTGGCCGGGGGTTCCTGGTTGTAGTTGACCGCGTACTCACCGCTGCCGGCCACCGGAGGGTCCAGCAACGGCAGCGGCATGGGAGCCTGCAACAGGGTCCCCGCCTCAACGATGCGGTCGAATAAAATGCCCAACTCGGGAGCTTCGCGCCGCACTTGGAAGGCGCTCATCGCTGGCCGGCCATCGGCGCCGGTATAATCGATCAGCACGTAAGGCGCGGAAGAATAGTTGGCGGCGTTGGTGTTATTCAGGTCGTCCCGTAGAGCGTAAGCCTGTCCTGCCACCATCAAGGCGTGTTCCTCATTCGGATTGTATCCCGGCTGGGTCGGATCATTCTGGTAATAGATCGACCCCGCGGCGCGGAGGCTGTCCAAAGGCCCACTCCCGGCGTTGCTGGCAAGTATGATTTGCGGGGCGTTGGCGGGCCATTGCAGCGTGTAATGACCGATGACCGACGGCCAATAGACCGCTTGGAAGCCCAGCGCAAGGTCGGGGTTGTCGCTTCGGAACCACCACACCTCCAGCATATTAATGCCAGGGATGGCATTGACTGGGATAATGGCGCCTTGATTGGCTTGTTTAAAACCCACGGCGAACGGGTCGAGGTAGGCGCCGGGGTTGAATGAATTGCCACTCGTCTGCAACAGGTAGCCTGCCCAATAGGTACCGTCCGAGCCGAGTTCGCCTGATGGCGGCTCAATGCGGTCACCCACATTGACGGTCGCGGCGAGGACGTAGGGCGCGATGAACTGGTTGGAAAGGGTCAATGTGCCGTTGGTCGGATTCCAGCCGACGAGATTGGTTGCCACTGAACTGGCCAACAGTGAATTCGAGAACGTCATGCTGAGGGTCGAGCCGTCCGTGTTGGTGAGGATCGGACCCGCCAGGAAGGCGTTGGTATCCATGGCGGTGTCCAGCCAGGAAAAAACCCGCTTGAAGGCCACGTTGGGGCCCGAGTTGAAACGCAACAAGGTGCGATGGGCAGGGAAGGAAGGATCCAGGAAAGTATAAAAGGCAAATTCCGGAGTGAGCGTCGCCCGTGCTCCATAGCTGGGGTCCGGGTCCTGATAGTCAATGGTGGGCGTCTCGGCGGCAGGCAACTGCACCGAGGTCAGTGCGGCCTCTGCAGCGGTGGCCACTTGGGGGCGCAGATAATAGGTGTATTGCGACGGGTCGGATGGCCACACCAAGTGATAGCGGTCGAACAGATACGGCCATTGCAGACCGGCCACTCCGGTGTCCAGCCAATACATCTCGAAATCGTTGAGGTTGACCGTGGCCGCGTCGGCATAGTACGTTGGCCGGGTGCTCCCCTGCGGGTTCTGCTCGTAGTAGAAACTGGTTGAGCCGCTGGACAGCGGCGACGGATAGAGGGCCGAATCATTCGACCCATCCTGGTAGGCGGTCAGACTCTCGCCCAGGTAATTGGTAACGTCCACGGGCGAGGGTTCCTTGAAGATATCCACGATCTCAAAACCCAGGTATTGGCGGGTCAAGCCTGTTCCCGTTGGGGCGCCGAGCAGCTCGATAAAGACGCGGCCCTCCACGTTGTAGGCATCAATCTGGCCATCCGAACCGCTGGTGTTGTCGAACCAAATCGTTCGCGTCTCCTGGTACTCGCTGCCGCTGCTCACGGGCTGGACTTGGTAGGGATCGACATACGCGTTGGCCACGCTCATCGGCACCGTTGTATTATAAATGACGTTCACCGCACCCACCCGCCCTGAGGGTACGTCCACCGGATGCCCGGAATTTGCGAACGAGCCGTAGGTCCAGTAAATCTTCTGGGGAGTTTTCACCGCGCTGCCCGAAACCACGTAAGTTACCGTATAGAGCAGGTAGATGCTGGCGCCATTGGTCGAGAAACTGGCGGTTCCTCGCGCCGCGCCCAATTGGTTCACATAGGCAGGGAGGGTCGACGCTGAGTAGGCGGCGGCCTTCTCCCACGTGATGTAGATAGGCCCCGGCTGGGTGGCGAAGACCTGGAGCGCGTTGGAGCTCCAGTAGAACTGATCGCCCACGTGGCCGTTGGTGGTGAAGGGCTCCGCCAGCCAGTAGTCCTCGGGAACCACGTTGGTCAGCGAGAGACCATTTTCGGCAGTCGAGGGCATCGGGATGGTGGCGCCGAAAACGAACGAGACCGCGCGGTTAAGGAACGGCGCCCCCGCCTGGGCGCGCCTCAGAACCATCGCGACCGTCGAGTTGGATTGCGCCAACGGGAGGCCCATCTGTACCGCCAAGCTACCCGAAAAAGCCACCGAACCGTTTTGGAGGCCGCTCGAGTGCGACAAGTTCGTCCAGACTTGCCGGGTCAGGCCTGGAGTGGCCCCGACCGTCAGCAGCGACTGGAACTGGCCTGCGGTAGGCAGGTTTACCGAACCGGACTCGTTCATGCCGGTGGGCATTTTGCCGTTCGAGCCCGGCGGCACATTGTTGGTGTTCGAGATCGGGACGCCGCTGGCCGAGTTAAGGTTGTACGTGGTGTAATCCTGCTCGATGGCCAGGGGCAAGGAGAGGCTTGCCCCGCCGGCCGGCGAGCACACCAAGAGACAGCCGAGCCAAGCAAGCATTCGCCAAGAGGTGCGCATAGGCTGGTCCTTTCTGGGTTCGCCCTTTCGGGCTGCTTATTGGACCCTCATGATGAAGGCGAGGGCGTAGTAAGGGGGCAACACACTGAAGGCCTGGCCCGACCCAGTGGGTTGCGTAGTCTCGGTTTGGACGGTGGTCACCCCAGCCGCGCCGGCCGAGCCTTCCCCGATGGCTGCGTAATAGTTAGCTGTGCCGGTCTCCAGAAAGTACCAATCATTGTAAGTGTGAGTGTGAGGCGGCAGGTTAGCCACTGCCAGCGTCACACTACTCGAACCGCCCGTGTTCCCGGAGGCGTAGGTGTGCCCCGCCCCAATAATGAACTTGTCCATGAGGTTCGGAGTAACAAGGCCGCTATGGGTGCCCCCATCGCACAAGGCCCATCCCGTGGGAATCGAGGTGCTCGAGCCCGACCACATGATGATGCCTCCGACGGGTATGACGCCGTTGCCGGAGAAGCCGCCGGCGGTAACGGTTCCGGTGACGGTGGCACTCCCATTGACGGTCAAGCCATTGTTGCCTACCGTGGCGCCGTTCACCGACATGCTGTTGCCCGAGATGGCCCCACTGACTGCCAGCGCAGAGACGGAAGCCGAACCGTTGACCGTCAACCCCGTGGACATCACGGTGCCATTCACATCCAGCGTCGCCGCGGGGTTGGCCTTGTTGACCCCAATCATGCTCCCGCTGACGACCATGACCTGGCCATTGGTCGAGTTGACCAGGTTGGCGGCGTTCACCGCGTTCTCGGCCAGAAATGCATAGGGAGAAGTGACCAGGCGCAAGCGGGGCATGATGGTGGACGGAGTCCCGTTGGGCCCGATGCCCAGGACCGTGATTTCGACGTAACGGTCCGAAGCGTCAGTGCTGTTGGTATAGACCGACGAGAGAGGCGGATTCGGCTCGTTGCTGTAGGCGCTGCCTTCACCCAGCAGCACGCTGAAGTAGCCCTTGTCCACCGTGATGGTCTGCTGTTCCGTCCAAACCCGGTTGGCGGTAGCGCTGGCGGTCTGGTCGTTCCAGATGCGGAATATCACGTCGTAGTTCTTCGGGCCGGTGTTGGTGTTTCCCAGGATGTTGCCGTTGGCATCCACCACGTAGCCTTGGTAGGTCATTCGCGCGGGCGGATTGCCACTGGCGCGGGCCCGGGGGGCGCAGAGGACGAAGGCGAGCAAGACGGGGATGAGGGCGCGGCGCAGGGCCGCCGATTGACGCAGGGTATTCATGGTGGAGTTAGGGTTACAAGTTAAATGATGGGAAGCTGCTTGGTTCGTTACGGTTGGGTGAGCACGGGGACGGTGCTGATGCAGTTGAGGGAAAAAATGCCGGCGACGCTGAAGGTGCGGGCGAAACCGCCCAGGCCGCCCAGGGAGATGGTCTCCGCGTAATTGCCGGAGAGCATCTGCCCGGCGGTGGTCAGGCTGGCGAAATCGTTCCCCGGAGGCAGGATGTTCAGGCTGATTTGACGCGTTATCTGGTAGGATTCGGAGCCTTGGGGCAGTTGGTTTTGGAAGGTCGCGTCCAGGTTATCGTGGTCCGGGTGGTAGGTGTGCAGGAACGGATTCGAGGATTGGTCGTCATAGGTCGTGGTGACGGTGGTGGTCAGCGTCCCGCCTTGGGCTATCTGGCCGTTGAACGACCAGGGAGTATTGGCGTCGGACACCGGCAGATGCGTCGCGCTGATCCGCCGCGCGCTTCCCAACTGCGCTGGATCGAGCGCCGCCTCCGTCGTCGCCACGATCGCATTCGAACTGACGTCCAGTCCGTAAAAGACGCGTTGCAGCAGGGCAACATTGGTCCCGCTGTTGTGCATGATCAGCCGCAGCGAATATGGCTGGACGACGGGGCCCAGGTTGGTATTGATGCTGCTGACGATATAGTTGCCATTGCTCGAAACGACGGGGTTGTTATTCGCATCGGTTTGGTAGGTCTTCATATAATTGGCCACTTGGCCGACCGTCGCATTGCCGACCCACAGGCCGGTGAGCGAGCCCATCACCGCCGACACCGGCACATCCACTTCGCAGAAGTTGAACGAGTCGGTGAGCCGCAGTATCCCGGCGAGCCGATCTCCAGGGTTGTTGGTCATGGCGTAACGGTTGAGACCCAACACCACGATGATGTCCGAACCGGATTGACCTTGCGGAGCCAGGGTCCAGGACTGGCCGGCACCTGGAACGAGCGAACTGAAGCCATAAGTCAGGTTGGAGGTGTTCAGCGCCCCGCGCACCAGCAACGGCGGCAGGCCAACAATCGGTGTCTGACCGGGCGGCGGGTTTTCCGAGGCGGTCAGGTTCAACGTCACCGTGACGTTGGTGGCCGTGAGGTTCTGGAGGCGAAAACTTGCCTGGCTCACCGTGTTGCTGAAGTCGACCCCGCCGCTGCTCGTGAGCGCCACCTGAAACGGCCCGAAATAGCTGTTGTAGGAACCCGTTCTAATCCAGAAGGCCTGTCCGCGCGTGACCGGCGTGGTGTGCAAGGCGAGGAGGAGGCTGGGGTTGTTGGTCCCCAGTTCGCCGCCGGTGTATTGGAAGATCTGCAAGTTGCCAAGATCGGCAAAGGCGGGTCCCAGGGCCAGGAAGGCATCGAAGGGGGGCGGATTGGCCGGCAAAGTTGGAAAACCCAGGAAATTCAGTCCGCTGGAGTTCCAGGAGTAGGCTGGGGGGACGGGCTTGCCCAGGACGTTCCAGGTGTAGTTGGCCGCGGCAGTGGAATGGATGAGGTAGGCGGCGTTGGGCTGGAGGGCCAGGAGGTTACCGGCGATCCCCGTGTTCGCGCGGGCCCAGTTGGCCCATTGGCTGCTGCCCGCAACCGGACTCTGCGGACTGGTCACGAACTGCAGGGTCGTGCTCGGCGCCTGCCACAGCCAGACCTCGCTGATCGGATTGTTCGGATCGCTTCCAATCATCTGGTCGAGCGTCTGATAGGAAGCATCGACGAAGAGGTAGATCGCATTCCAGCCCGGCTGGATCGTGAAGGACTGCGTGAGCCACTGGGCGGGCGCCGAGCTGCAAAGCCCCAGCAGGGCCAGCATCGTCAAAGCGTAGAGCGCACGGCCTGGCACGGGGGGCCGTGTCAGGCCAGACTCCCGTCGTGCATCCGGCACCGAGGCCCGGCATCCCGAAATGCGCCCAATGAGGTGAAGGGGGTTGGTCCTATTCATAGTTTGCGATAGAAATACCATGGAGGCTGAGGATTGAGTCGCTGCAAGGCACCGACGAACTGGACGCCCGAACGCCCACCGAAGATCATTACCTCAGTGCCGCTCCACACCCCGCCGCCGCCGCTGCGGGCGACCGGGTTGCCCTGGGTGCTCAGAGGCCGCCACCGGCCCGTGGCAGGATTATAAGCCGCGCCCGAGGCCAGATCGGACGAACCCGTGCTGCCACCGATAACGAGCATCTCCTGCCCGGTCCACACGGCGACCTGGTTAAAGCTCGCCGCCGGCGCCCCGGCCGAAGGCAAGTTGGTCCAGGTATTGTGGAGGACGTCAAACGCCGCTCCATCCCCCAGCGCTACGCCACCGCTGGAGCCGCCCCAAACCATGAATTTCTGCCCGGTCCAGACGGCGCTATGGGAATCCCGCGCCGATGGCGCATTGGCCAAAGCCATCCCCGACCATTGAGTGGGGACACCATCGCTGGAAAACAGCAGTTCTATGCCGGCGTTGGAAGGACCGGTTTGCCCATCGCCGCCCCAAATCAGGACGCGGTCGCCAGTCCAAGCCGCCTTGGCGCCCTGGCTGCCCGGAAAGGCCCCGGGCAGGACCACGGAAGTCCATTGGTCCGCGACCGGGTCATAAAGTGCGGCGTCGCCGAGCAATCCCACGCTATTCGCCCCACCCCACACGAGCATGGAAGTTCCCGTCCAAACCGCAATGTGGCCGCTCCTGCCGCTGGGAGCGCCAGCCGTGGACGCGGGCGTCCAAGTCTGCGTGACCGGATTGAACTTCGCGCCGGTGTTGAGGGTGCCGCCGGCGGTGTAGCCGCCCCATACGATCATCTCGGTCCCGGTCCAAACCGCAGTATGGCCCGCGCGGGCCGAAGGGGCATTCAGGGTCGAGACCGCGGTCCATTGGTCCAGGTCAGGTCGATACATCCCGCCGGAACTGGTGAACGTGGGCACCTCGCTGGAGATATCGCCACCCCACACGATCATTTCCTGCCCATCCCATGCGGCGGTGTGGCCGGAACGGGCGGACGGGGCGCCGGTGGTCGCGCCATTCACCCAGGCCGGGGCCGGAACCGACATGACAAACTGGTAACCGTTGGTGACGAGCGACGGATCCTGCGCCAGCGGCGAGACGACCATCAGGCCGGAAGGGATGGAGGCCTGCATCACCGCGCTGGGTATCGCACCGGTCAGGTTGGTGGCGCTGAGGTTGGTCAAGCCGATGCCATTGCCGACGAAGTTGCCGGTGACGGTGCCAGCCTGGAAATTGCCATTGGTATCACGCTGGACAATCGTGTAGGGAAGGTTGGTGCTGGTGGCGGCGTTGGCGGCGGTTGCGCCCGCCGCAAGGTTGGTAGCGGAAACCCCAGCTACCGTGGCAACGACCGTGCCCGTTTGCGGGCCGGTGACATCCCCGGCCAGCAGGCCAAAGAAGTTGGTCGCGCTCACCGCTACGGCGGTGAGCGAAGCCACGTTCAAGTTGGTCAGGCCCGACCCGTCCCCCACGTGCGCGCCCACCAACAGGTTGGCCGAGTTGGTCAACCGCACTGCTCCGGCGAAGGTCTGGTTGGCGCCCAGCAGGGCCACGTTGGCGGACAAGCGCGCGTCGGGCAGGATTCCCGTGAGATTGGTGGCGCTGAGGTTCGTGAGTCCGCCGCCAGCGCCCAGAAAGGCGCCGGTGACGGTGCCGGCGGCGAAGTTGCCGTTGCTGTCCCGCTTCACAATCGTGCCGGCGGCATTGGCGCTGGTGGCGGCATTGGCCGCAACGGCTCCCGAGGCCACATTGGCCGCGGTGGCGCCACCCACACTGCCCACGACCGTGGCGTTCTGGGTCCCGGTGACGTCGCCGGCCAAGGCGCCGCTAAAATGAGTGGCGCTGGAGGCCGAACCGTTAAGGGTGCCCGTCAGGTTGGTCAAGCCGGAGCCGTCGCCGGCGTGAGCGCCCACCAAAAGATTGGCGGTGTTGGTCAGGCGCGCCGCTCCCGCAAAGGTCTGGTTGGCGCCCAGCAAGGCCACGTTGGCCGAGAGCCGCCCGTCGGCCACCGTCCCAGTGAGGCTGGCGGCATTCAGCGCGGTTAGGCCGCTGCCGTCGCCTGCGAAGGCGCCGGTCATGGTTCCGGCAGCGAAGTTGCCGCTGCTGTCGCGCTTCACGATCGCACCGGCGGTGTTGGCGCTGGTGGCGCCGTTGGCGGCGGCTATTGCCGAAGCCGCATCGAACGAGAGCCGCCAATCATCGATCGTGCCGGTCAGATTGGCCGCATTGAGGGCCGTCAGCGCGCTGCCGTCGCCCACAAAGCGCCCGGTAATAGCGCCCGCGGCGAAGTTGCCGTTGCTGTCCCGCTTCACAATCGTGCCGGCGGCATTGGCGCTGGCCGCCCCGTTCGCCGCATTGGCCCCCGTCGCCACGTTCGCTGCCGATACCCCACCCACCGTGCCCACCACCGTCGCCCCTTGTGTACCCGTGACATCTCCCGCCAGGTTGCCGCTGAAATTCGCCGCCACCGCCGCGCTGGGCGCCGTCCCAGTCAGCGTCG
>Ga0181524_10000943_pt1 | contig 34599 bp, 30 predicted proteins | sample PEATcosm2014_Bin_34_FD_119761 | JGI IMG/M metagenome (GOLD analysis project Ga0181524, IMG submission 119761) | Peatland microbial communities from MTU Mesocosm Facility, Houghton, MI, USA - PEATcosm2014_Bin05_60_metaG | ecosystem: Environmental > Terrestrial > Soil > Wetlands > Peat | place... | reverse complement strand
TGGACCGCCATGAGATTGAATACGACGAGCGTTATCTGTGGGATTGACAAGGCAAGCCGGGGGGTGCAAGCGTCGCTGGCGCGACGCGGCGGCTACGGGCCGCTGATTCCGTGGGCTGAAGCCCCACGGCTACCTTCAAATCACCGCTTCGCGGTGCCGCAAGAGGTCCAAACTCCAGGCCGGGGGTCGCATCTCCGCTGCGACCCCCGGCTACCATCTTGCAGCCCTCCGGGTTGCGAAAAGCGGCCCAGGCCCGCTTGGTATCGGTCAGGCCACAGGTTGGGGTCGAATCACCTTGGGCCCCCGAAGATCCGTGTAAGGAGCAGGCCCGGCCGGCCTCAGGCACTACCTTTGGCGCCAGATTTAAGTTGGCGTTGGCATCGAATTCTGTTCTCCTGTCGTTATGAGAACTCTTTTGAGCGGAGTGGTTCCTGGATTGCTGTTGGCGGCGGCGCTGTGCAGCCCCGCCTGGGCGCAAACCCGTATCGCAACGGTGGATATGCGCAAACTCTTTGACGAGTATCACATAACCAAACGGGCCCGCGCCGTCCTGGACGGGCAGAAGGCCGACATGGAAAAAGACCACGCCAACATGGTCGAGGCCTATAAAAAGCTCACGCAAGACTACCAGGCCGCCCTGGCCAGCGCCAACGATCAGGCCGTCTCGCCCGACGAACGGGAAAAACGAAAAAAACTCGCCGAGGACAAGCTCAAGCAGGTGAAGAAATCCGAAGAGGGCCTCGTGGATTATGAGCGCACGGCCCAGTCCACTTACGAGGATCAGATCACCCGGGTCCATAACAAAGTCATCGAGGAAATCCGCGCCGTCCTCGATGCCAAAGCCAGGTCTGCCGGCTACACACTGGTGCTCGATGTCGCCGCCGTCGGCGCCAACGGCATCCCCATCATCCTCTTCCACAACAACACGGATAGCGACCTCACTCAGGTCGTCCTCGATGAACTTAACGCCGCCGCGCCCGAGCCTCCCAATACCCCGGAAAAACAGCCCGACAAAAAAACCGACAGGAAAAGGCCCTAAGCGGCTGTTTTCAGCCTCATAAACAGGTCATCAATGGCGTTGACAGTTGCTCCCGCAAGGTCTAGTCTATGTCCCCGACAGTGGTGTTTAATCACTTTTTGAGACCATGTTGATTCGAATCAGCTTAATCGTGGCCATCATCGCGGGGCTGGCCGTCGCCGTTCTGAATTTCACCCAGGTCAAGGACAAGGTCACTACCCTCCAGACCAACCTGAGGGAGGAAACGGCCCAACACGCCAAATTCCAGCGGCTTTACACGACCACCGACAAGGAGCTCAAGAAGACCGTGGCCGAGCTCAAGCAGACCAAGGCCAGCCTCGACCAGGCCACCGAGGAACGCGACGCCGCCGTCAAGAAGGCCGACGAGCAGACCAAGTTGGCCGACCGGCTGCAGAAAGACCTGGACACGGCCGTCAACGAGCGGAACACCGCCCGCGAAAGGCTCGCCGCCTTCGAGGCCGCCGGGCTTACCCCCAAGCAAGTCACCACCCTTCGGGAAGACATGAAAGCCATCGAGAAGACCCTGGCGGGAGCCCAGGCCGAGAGCAGGGTGTTGGCGCAGAACAATGAGACGCTCAAGAGTCAACTCGACCGGTTCCTGCATCCGGAGAGGCACGTGACCCTGCCGGCCTCCCTGACCGGCAAAGTGATGGTGGTCGATCCGAAGTATAATTTCGTTGTCCTCAATGTCGGTGAAAACCAGCACGCCAAGGAGTACGGCGAGATGCTGGTCAATCGAAACGGCAAACTGGTGGCCAAAGTCATCATCCGCAGCATGCAGAAGGACCGCAGCATCGCCAATGTCATGCCCGGATGGGAAATTGGCGAAGTAATGGAAGGCGACCTGGCCATCCCCGCCTATCCCGAGCAATGAAAAAGCCCCTTGCCTCTCCGCGCGCGATATTTCTCCTGCTGCTCACCTTGACCGTCCTGGCCTTGGCGGGCTGCTCGACCACCGACTCGGAAAACGCCTCTGAACGGCCTTGGAACTCCCCTAAGAGTTGGGAAAACGGCCTCCCCAGCTCCATGATGGAGGGGAGATAAAAGGCCGAAATCCGAACAGGCAGAACTCACTGGCGACTTGTCACGTCCCGGTGTCCTTCTGCTGCCGGCCCCTGAGTTCAGCCGCCATCTTCTCGAGCCGGCGGCCATATTGGAGGTAGTTCTCCATCAAGGCGTCATTGTTGGCGGCTTTGGCCTGGGCGTCGTGGAAGACGGCGACCATGTGAGGCTCGATGGATAAGGCGGCATCGTAGCCGCGGGCCAGGGCGTCTCTCAGAACATCCCGCACCCGGCCCTGTCCTTCGCCGGGCCAGTTGTAGTCGGCGTCCTTTCGCGCGGGATTCCAGGTCGCATCCTTGATGTGCAGGTGGACAACGTGGTCTCGCAGATGGACCCAGAACTCCCAAGGGTCCTGCCTGGGCCAGGGTTTGGGTCTGGAGCGGTCGGGGTTGAAGATCGGATTGGCGGTGTCGAAGACCCATTTCAGTCCGGGGCATTTGTCGAGCAAGTCCAGGGCGTGCTGCCAGCTCATGCCGCCGTAGTTCATGCAGTTTTCATGCACCGGCTGCAGGCCGGCATCCAGAAAGCGGTCGGTCACTTCTTTGACCCGGCGGAACACCTCGGCCGGGATTCTGAACTCTTCGTCGCCCGGCTTGAAGCTCATGATGCGGACGTACTTGGCGCCGAGGCGGACCATGCGGGGGATGGCGCGTTTGACCTCGGCCAGCGTGGCGTCAAAAGGGTCCTGGACTCGCCTGGACCAGTTCATGATCGTCGAGCCGAAGCAATAGACCCCCACGCCCGCCGATTCGAGCTGTCGGACCGCCAGGTCGAAAGCGGCGTCGGGAATCTCGTGGAGATTGCCCTTGGGATAGCCGGGGACTTCCACACCGCGCATTTCGAGGTGCTTCCAGTTGAGTTGGCGCGTGGCCTGGATTTGGCCTTCAATGGCGCCGGCGGCTTCGTCGCCAATCCCTGTAAAGATCATGGAAAGTCGGGGTTCAGGATTACCGGTTAAAGGACTTGGCAAAGTCGTCATTGACCACCTCAACGACCCTCTTCTCGAGCCTCGATTCGGCAATCAATTGGTTGAGTTTCCTCTCGTAGGCCGCCCCGTCCAAGGGCAACTCGATCGTCTGGCCTGTGAGCGAGGAATAGAGCATCACGTTGGCCAACTCGACCGAGTGGATGCCTTCTTCGCCCGGGGCAATGAGGGGCTCGCCCTCGACAATAGCGTTGATGAAGTTCTGCATGAGCACGGCATGGCTGTTGGCGGCGTTCTCGAAAGGGATGTCCGCCTGCCACACCTCGGGTTTCGCGAAGCCGGTCTTGGCGGTCCGGCTGAATTCGAGCATGTCAGTCTCGTTGCGCGTAAAGGAGAGCCGGTCCCGTTCCAGGACGAGCTTGCCGCGCGCGCCCACCAGCTCGAACCGGTTGGCGCCGGGGGCCTCGCCGGTCGAGGAGACAAACGTGCCGGTGGCGCCGTTGGGGTACTCGAGATAAGCCGTGACGTTGTCCTCGACTTCGATCCGGTGGAACCGGCCGAGCTGGCAGAAGCCGCGGACGCGGGCCGGCATGCCCAGCAACCATTGCATGGCATCGAGGTTGTGGAGACATTGGTTGAGCAGCACCCCGCCCCCCTCCCCTTTCCAGGTCGCCCGCCAGCCGCCGCTGGCGTAATAGGCCTCCGTACGAAACCAATCGGTCATAATCCAGCTCATCCGCACCAGGTCGCCCAGCTCGCCCTCGCGCAGCAGCTTCCGTATCCTCAAATAGCGCGGCTCGGCGCGAAGCTGAAACATGCCGGCAAAGACCGCCCGGGGGTTCTGCCGGTGCGCCGCGATTAATCGCTCGGCGTCAGCCTTATGCGCCGAGATGGGCTTCTCCACCATGACGTGCAGGCCCTGCCGGAGGGCGGCGATGCCCAGCGTCGTGTGCTGGTAATGTGGCGTCGCAATAATGACCGCATCGACCAGGCCGGAGCGCATCAACTCCTCGCCCTCGGCAAACACTTTCAGCGGCTTGAACCTCTCAAGTTTGCCCGGCACCGCATCCGACACCGCCACCAACTCGGCGCCATTGATCTTGCCAGCCATGATGTAGCCCGCATGGTGCTGCCCGATGTTGCCAAGGCCGATGATACCCAGACGCACGTTGGTCATGGCGCCGAGTGTAGCAAGAAACCTGCCCCTGACGAGGCGAAAGTGGAGCTCGAACCGCACCCGGTTTATTTCACTTTCCCGGCTGACAGCCTCGGGCTCCTAATCTTAATCCCAATCTTAATCGGGGACACCACACTAACTGCTCTCCTCGGGCGCCGTCTTGACCAGGGGGACCTGGTGCTCCTCGATCAATTGCTTGATGCGCACGGCGTCGCCCTTGCGATGACCGTGGCTGGTCATCGGGTCGGTCCCGCCTGAGGACTCGATCAAAATATCGGACCAAAACACGCCGGTCTTGATATGGACGGAGGCCACCTTGCTGATGCTGATGCTCATTTCATCCTGGCTGAGCCAGGAGCGTTTGCGCCGGGTGACCGATTTGTCACTGACCTCGATGCGTGTGGGGAACAGCCGGTTGCCTCGGGTCCAGCGACTGGCGCGAAAGACTTCTATTGTCATGGCGTCGAGTATCCCATCGGAGGGGCCGCAGTCAAGCCTGGCGGGCCGCCTCGTACTGAGATGCCATGAACAACTCAACGGCCAACGCCCGATAACCCCGTGCCCTCCGAACACCCAGCTACAGGGATTCCTGCCGGGATTGCTCGTACTCGATGAATTGTTTGGGGGTAACCCGTTCGGAGGAGATGACTTTCAGGCCGGGAACGTTGGCGAGGCTGTCCTTGAGCACGTCGGGAGTTGTGCTCAGAAAAGAACCGACGAGTTTGTCGCCCTTCTTGGTGGTGCGGAAAAAGCTGGCGGCGCCGATGGTGGTCCGGCCTGAACGACAGGGTGAATTCTCGTTGATTCGTCCCAAAAATTCACCCGGGTTCGCGGGAGCAAAATCGCCGACGGGTTCGAACCGGACCACCCAGACATTTTGGACGAGTTCGCCCAGCCATTTGTCGGCTTGGGCGGCATCGCGAGCCACTCCGTGCTTCCCGCGGTAGTAGGTGTCCCACAGATCGTACATCGCCCATTGATCGCCTCCCTGCGCCTGCTTCACCTTGGCCTTCAAATCCCATATCGATTCCTGCGGGGATTGTTCGTATTCGATAAACTGTCTGGCGGTGATTTTTTCCGCCGAGGTGACCTTTATGCCCGGCACCTTGGCGAGGCTGGCCTTAAGCTGGTCCGGATAATTGCTCAGGAAGGAACCGACAAGCTTGTCGCCCTGCTTTGTCGTCCTGAAAAAGCTGGCGGCGCCGATTTTGGACTGACCTGACCGGGCGCGACTGTACTTATTGATCCTGTCCAGAAACTCGCCTGGGCTCGCCGGCGCAAAGCCGCTGAGGGGCTCAAAGCGGACCACCCACAGGTCCTTGGTGACTTCGCCAAGCCATTTTTCAGCCTGAGCGGGGTCCGGTTGGATGCCGTGTTTGCCGCGGTGATAGGCGTCCCAGAGGTCGTAAGCGGCCCATTGATTGCCGGCCTGGGCTTCTTGCAGTCTTTCCTGCAAGTTCCATTCGTCGCCGCCACTCGGCTCAGTGGCAACGGCAATGGCCTGCTGTTGCGCGTCGGTGAAGGTGATGAGCGCCAGGCCGGCGAACAGGGCGACAGCCAGCGCGCTTCCGCGGTTTGAGTGATGGAATCTCGCGATCATATTTATCCTCTGTCTGATTTGTTGTTTGTCTTCCAGAATTCCGGCCAGGCTGGGCGCCCAGACGGAATGACTAAATCGTTCCAGCAGTTTTACAATCGTCAGGCCGTAGGCCTCATTTTCGCCGGGACGCGCTCGAGACAGGGCCAGGGCGTCGCACGCCAACTCACGATCGGCGCGCAAGCGGTTAAAGGCCAGCCACACCAGCGGGTTGAACCAGTGGACGATCTGCAGACCGAGCATCACCCAGCCGGCGAAAACGTCGCCGCGTTTGATGTGGGCCAGTTCGTGCAAAAAGACGTGCCGCAACTCTTCCCGCGTGAACGTGGAGGCCAGCCCGGCGGGCAGGAGAAGCCGAGGCCGCACGAAACCGAACAGCGCGGGGCTTTCGATCGCCCTCGTCTCGATGAGCGTTACCGGCGCGCTGATACCCATCAGCGCCTTGCAGTCCTCGAGCAAGCCCAGCGTCGTCTCGCTGATCAGGGGACGTTGCCGCGCCACCCGCCGATAGATTCGGTAATGGCTCAGACCGGCGCAGCCTGCAGTTCCCAGGGCGCCCGCAAGCCAAATCCAGGCGAGCCAGGGCCGTTCCGTGTTCGGCAGGGGGGCCGCAGCCGGCGTGTCGCCCGGAGCCGGCGGTTCCAGGCCCGCCCATCCGGCGGGTTCGGGCGGCGCAGTGCGGGAGACCGTGGGCAGCTTGAATAGATTAAAAACGCTGGCCGGCGACGGAACGGTCCACGGCAAGGCCAGCCGGAGCAGCACCAGCACCCAGAGCGCGCAGCGCCAGCGCGGTTGCAAAGAGCGTCCGCACAGCCCTTGGGCGGCAAGCACGAGCACGATGAGAACGGATGCCTGCGCGGAGATTCTGAGCAGGCCGGAAAGCGGGGTGAAAAGGGGGTGCATGCCTTTGGTTATTCAGGGTTTTTGAGGAGACGGCGCAATTCCCGGACCTCTTCGGGAGAGAGTTTGTCCCGTTTTACAAAATGGGCGAGCATGGGCCGCAAAGAACCCCCGAAGACGCGCTCGAGAAAGGACTCGCTGGCGGCGTCAACACACTCTTCGCGCTGCACCAGCGGGCGGTAGAGGTAGGCGCGTCCTTCTTTGCTGAATGCCAGCGCCCGCTTTTTTACCAGGCGGTTCAGAAAGGCCTTGGCCGTGCGAGGGTGCCACGAGGGGTCTTGCTTCTTGAGCGCTTCGATGATGTCTCCGGCGAAGCAGGGGGCCTGGGCCCAGACAATCCTCATGATTGCCCACTCGGTCTCGGAAATGCGGGGCGTTTTTTTCATAACGGTCGCGGCGCGGTCCTCAAGATTACTTTTGCAATCACCACAATATTACAATGTTAATCCATAAGGTCAATGATTTTTTTCGGTTTTTTGTAATTTTCGTTTTGACGTCGCGGCCCCCGTTTGGGAACATGCGGGGAGAATGAGCGAGACTGAACAGCATTTCTCCCTCATGCGCGCAGCGTCCAGCGCAGGCGCGCGCGCAAAAAGCAATTGCCTGCTGTCGGCAACAGGAGGAGCCGCATGAACTACCCCGTTTGGGAGGTCGCCTTTGGCGCCGGATTGCTTATGGCCTTGGTGGCGATTCTTCACGTGTTTGTTTCTCACTTCGCGGTCGGGGGCGGGCTGTTTCTGGTGGTGACGGAACGGAGGGCGCGGCGGAAGAACGACCTGGCGCTTCTGGAGTGGTTGAAGGCGCACACGAGGTTCTTTGTGCTGGTGACGGTGGTATTTGGCGCGATCAGCGGCGTGGGCATCTGGTTCACGATTGGATTGATCGGTCCCACGGCTACGAGCAACCTGATCCATGCCTACGTGTGGGGATGGGCCATCGAGTGGGTGTTTTTCTTTGTCGAGATCACCGCCGCGCTGCTTTATCTCTACGGTTGGGACAAACTGGAAGGGCGGCTGCACGAGTGGTACGGGTGGGTCTATTTTATTGCCGCCTTCGCCAGCATGGTGATTATCAACGGCATCATCACCTTCATGCTGACCTCCGGAAGCTGGGTGAAGAACCACCGGTTCTGGATGGGCTTTTTCAATCCCACCTGCTTTCCGTCGCTGGCCTTTCGCTTCGCCATTGCCCTGGCGCTGGCGGGCATCTACGCTTTGATTACCGCCAGCGTACAGAGGGACGCGGCCCTGAAGGCGCGTCTGGTGCGGTGGGCCGCCTGGTGGATCGTGCCTTCGCTGGCGGTTTTGCCGGGCCTGGGGTGGTGGTATATCCGCTGGATTCCCGCCGAGGTGTGGGCCGACGCCCGCGGCGCGATGCCCACCGCCACGCAGTTCGCGTGGTTCGCCGTCCTTTTGCTTGCCGTGACGTTTGCGTTGGCCCTGCTGGCGCTGGCCAGGCCGGGGCGGGTGCGCCTGGCCTTCAGCCTGCTGGTCGCGCTGGCCGCGCTCGGCGCGATGGGGTCATTCGAGTTCGTCCGCGAGTCCATCCGCAAGCCTTACGTGATCTCGAACTACTTATACGCCAACTCGCTGTATGCCGCCACGATTCCAGGAGACGGCGGATTTAGCGTGGACGAAGTGAACGCCGCCGGCATTCTGCAGTCCGCGAAATGGGTCCGCAATCGTGACCTGGCCAAGAGCGATCCGGCCGCCGTGGGCCGCGAGATATTTCGTCTCGAGTGCGAGAGCTGCCACACCCTGGACGCCTATCGGGGGGTCAAACATTACCTGGCCTTGCGTCAATGGGATCAGAACAAAACTCAAGTCATGCTGGGCAGCCTTGAATTTATGCACAACGGCGTGATGCCGCCGTTCGCCGGGAGCAATGCGGAGCGTGGCGCGCTGGCGGCGTACTTGAGCACGGTCCAGCCCGTGCCGGGCGCGGCTGCGGCTGAAGCCGGCGACGGACGGACGGTTTTCGAGCAGAACTGCTCCATGTGCCATCGGCTCAGCGCCGGCGGTCCTCTCTTCAAGGACCTGCCGCAAGACCCAAGTGCCGCCGGCAAAGCCCTGAAGGATTTAACGAGCTTGTTTCCGCTCATGCCGGACCTCAAGCTTCCTGAGCGGCAGCGCCTGGCGCTGGCGCAGTGGATCAATACGCAGCGTAGCGCGAAGGGGTCCGGCAGCGCCACGCAAGGAGGAAATGGAAAATGATGCCCCCTAACGTGATCCCGGCCGTGGACCCGAACCCGTTGCCCGCGCCCTATTGGGTCTTCAAATTGCTGCTGCTTGTGACGTTCTTCCTCCACATTGTCGCCATGAACTTCCTGCTCGGCGGAGGTGTCCTCGCGCTGCTGTCGAAGTGGCGTTCCAGGAATCGCGAAGGCGGCAATCGCCTGTTTCTTGACGTTGCCAAAAGGCTGCCCGTTCTTTTGCCGGCCACCATCACCCTGGGCATCGCGCCGCTGCTGTTCGTGCAGGTCCTCTACGGGCAGTTCTTTTACACCTCGTCGATCCTGATGGCCTGGCCCTGGTTTCTGGTGCTGGTCTTGCTGACGATCGCTTACTACGGTTTCTATTACGCCTCGTACCGGGGCGGGCGCCCGGGCGGAAGGGCCGGCGAAGTGATGCTCCTGAGCGTGATCTTGATCTTCCTGGTCGGCTTTCTCTTTAGCAACAATCTCACCCTCAGCCAGACTCCCTCGCGCTGGGCCGGGAAGTACTTCGCGGACCCCGCGGGCTGGAACCTCAACCTTGCGGAGCCTGCGCTGTTCCCGCGTTTTCTGCATTTCTTCACTGCCGCCGTGGCGGTGGGAGGGCTCTTTCTGGTATTTGTGGCGTTGGCCAACTGGAAACGGGACCAGGAGTACGCCCGTCAAATCCTGCAGTTCGGCGGAAAGGCCTTCATGTACGCCACCATGGCGCAGTTCGTCGTGGGCATCGTGTTCCTGGTTAGCCTTCCGCGCGACCAGCGGATGTTGTTCATGGGCGACAACCCGTTGGCGACGATTCTGCTTCTAATCGGTGTCGCTGGCGGCGGAGGGGGGATATTCCTCATGTCCGACGCCCTGCGGAAAGAGAATCTCCGTGCGGCCGCTTTCCTGGTGCCGGGCATTCTGGCCGTGGTAATCGCCTGTATGTCCGTCATGAGAGACCTCCTGCGCGATGCCTATCTGAAACCCTACTTCCACCCCGGGCAATTCGCCGTACAAACCCAGTGGTCCGTGCTTCCGTTGTTTCTGGTGCTCTTCCTTGCCGGGGTAATCCTTTGGCTGGGGATGCTGAAGCGCTACGGACTGCTTGGCAGCAAGTAGAAACCGGAAGCCGGGTTCAATGACCGCTGGCCGTGCCCGGATTGCACCAGAGGCGGTTCGCAAGCGGGTCTTTGGCCTCCTTGGCCCAGGTCTCGAACCTGACAAACTGGGCGCTGCTGCTGAAGTCCAAGACCACCCCGCCCCGTTTGTCGTGGCGCCGGCCCAAGCCCCCATCGACGGCCGGGTCCGGGAAGCTTGCCCCGTCATTGTAGTAGCTGACGCCCGAGGAGGTTGTCCCGTCCGCCGGCTCCCACAACATGTAAGCGTCCTGCCGGAATTGGCCCTGCATATAGGTGCGCGGTGAGATTGCGTCGTAGCCGCAGACCGCCCCGTTTTCAACGTAAGTGGACATCTTCTCAGGCCGCTGGCGCCACAGGGCTGTGTTGGTGCTGTCTGTCGGACATCGATAGACGGCGGTGGTCTTGAGATACGGCCAAAGCCCGCCGCTTTGGTAGGCCAATTGAGCGTTCGTGCTGTATGGGCTGCTCAGGAGGTCCGGAGGTCCTCCGTTGACCTCCGTGTAGAGCCAGCCCAAGAGGTCGCCCGACTTACCGTCGGTCCAATTCGGCCAAGCCATTAGGTCTCTATTGTCGTTGGAGTACATCCGCGTCGCCAGCGCGAGTTCCTTGTTGTTGTTCGTGCACTGGATACGCTGGGCCTTGGCCCTGGCGCTTGCCAGTGCGGGCAGCAGCATCGCCGCCAAAATCGCGATAATGGCGATGACCACCAGCAACTCAATCAGCGTGAACGCCGGCTCACGCACAGGCTGGCGTCGAGCCCTCTCCGGCAACGGACTGAAATCTCGGTGTGGCATGACCACTGAGCACGCTCAGCCCTTGGACTGGTTACCTGCGTGCGGCTCCATGAGCTGCCAGATGGCTGCTATGCGCCTCTTGCGCATGGGAGACCTGCGCCGGCGTCGGTCCCTGATGAGGCGCGCGGCTCGCCGCCACTTCGCCCCTCGAAGGTTGTGCTTTGATTCCGCCTCTGCCGTTGAACGCGTGATTCGGACCCTTGATTTGCCGAACCATCGAGCGGTCCTCGTAAGTATTATGCACGTTGTTGCGGTTCACGTTCGAGATGACCGTGTTATGCCGGAACACGCCCCCCTCCCAACGTCCGCCGGTGAAGCCTGAGCCGAAGTAGCCGTTGCCGTAATTGATGCCGCCGTAGAAGCCGACTTGCGGGCCCCAATACCCTTCGTGCCAGACGTACCTGCCACGGGCCAAACCCCAATAACCAGGCGTCCAGAGGAGTCCCACGCCAGGGGGGAGAACCCAGACACCTGGCACCCAGTAGTAACCATAATCACCGTATTGATAATAGCCTGGCGTCCAAATGTACCCGTCGCCAGGACAGGGAGGCTGATCGAAGACCGCGATGGCAGGCGGTGCGACCTTCACCGAAACCAGGACCCCGGCGAAGGCATGCGACCCGAACATAGCGGCCAGCACCAGAATCAGCAATACTGCCAGCTTGCCTTTCATCTTTAATGTTTTCAAATGGTTTTGGGCCGCATTCATTCCGGGCGCAGTATCTGCCTCCGAGGCCGCAGCGCAAGGTTTTTTTGAGGGTTTTTAGCCATGCTGAAGTAGAAGGAGCAGGTGCGCGGCAAAGCGATTTCCTCGCAGCCATGTCCGTTTGGTACATGAGAATCAGATACCGGCTGCTCTTGGCGGCATGAAAGCGGCCCTTGGCGCGGCCCGGCGGCCGCCGTCGCCCCGGGCGCTATGGCGGCCAGGGAGGTTGTATCGAAAGAGGTCCTTGACGCGGTTCGGGGGAGTCGTAAGATCCGGCCATGGATCCAAAAATCAGATCACGTCATCCATGAATAATATGGACTCTTTCCTTAATCGGCTCTGCGATTCTCCAATTCTCCGTGGCGCCGCCGCCGCGCTGGTCGCGCTGGGTTGGAGCAGCCTCGCCTTCTGCGGCGAGATTCATGACGCGGTCATCGATGGCAACCTGGAAAAAGTGAAGGCACTGCTCAAAGAGAATCCCGATCTCGTTTTCAGCAGGGACAGAGACGACCGCGACGCGACGCCTTTGCACGATGCGGCCTTTTATGGCTGGAAAGACGTGGCGGCATTGCTGCTGGCCAACCATGCCGACGCCAATGTTCGAGACACATACGGCGAGACCCCTTTGCACTATGCGGCGAGTTCGGGCCGCAGGGGCGCGGTGAAGTTGCTGCTGGCCAACCATGCCGACATCAATGCCAAGAACGAGGACGGCTGGACGCCTTTGCACTTTGCGCTGTTGTGGGGCCGCAAGGACATGATGGAACTGCTGCTGGCCAACAAGGCCGAGGCCAGTATTCAGGAAGCGGCGGCAGGGGGTGACTTGGGAAAGGTCAAGGCGCTGCTCAGAGACCGTCCCGCCCTGGTTTTCAGCAAAGACCACAGGGCCAGGACGCCTTTGCACTATGCGGCGGTTTTTGACCGCAAGGACGTGGCGGAATTCCTGCTCGCCAACCATGCCGATGTCGATGCCAGGGACGACAACGGCCAGACGCCTTTGCACCGGGCCGCGAGGTTTGGCCACAAGGACGTCGCGGAATTGCTCCTGGCCGACAAGGCCGATGTCAATGCCAGGGACAACCATGGCGATACACCTTTGGGCTGCGCAACGGCCAAGGGCCACGTGGACATGGCTGAGCTGCTGCGCCAGCATGGCGGCCGCTGAGCAAGCCATCGGAGCACGAATCCCGACTTCAGTCTCCTATTGGCCGGCAAAAAGGGCGGCCCGATCCGCACCGAGTCGCCCCTGACGAACTATGAAATATGAGGTCTCACAGGGCCTCATCACCTTCCCCGGAGGAGCATATTCCATGCCTGATCCTTCCGTTGCTTGCTCTTTTCATCCACAGCGCCATCCCCTGAAATCTGCTTTTGCCTGATTTCGTTCAGGGAGTATCCTTGCCATGTGAAACACGCTTTTCTGATTGTCCTGGCCGCCTTGTCCGCAGTCCCGTTCCGTGGCGCCGCAGGGGAAGAAAGCGCGAATCTCCCGTTTCGGTGGGGCGGCAGGTCCAGTCCCAATATGGCCGGCAACGCCAAGGATTTGCCGGCTGACCCTGGAAGCATTGACCCTTTATGGGAATTGAGGCTGGGTTCGCACACCTACTCCATTCCCACCATCGATCGGGGCCGGATTTACATCGGCGCCAACGATGCCGGAGTTCAGCGGCCAGGCTACAAGCCCGCCGGCGGCGGGGTCCTGATGTGCGTGGATCAGGCCACCGGCAAATTGATCTGGCAGTTGCCCAGCCCGCGCTACTTTGCCGGAGTCAAGCCGCCCTATCATTTCGACCAATGGGGTTGCGGCATCTGCTCGGGCCCGGTGGTGGACGGGGAGCGTGTTTATGTGATCAGCGACCGGGCCGAGGTCCTGTGCCTGGACCGGGAAGGCCAGGCCAACGGCAATGACGGCCCGTTCCAGGATGAACTCGCTTACATGGGCATCACCAACGCCCCGGATGCCAAACTGGAACCGACCGACGGGGACATCATCTGGAAATACGACCTTATCCCCGAACTGGACGTTGTCCCACACGACGTTTGCGGCAGCACGCTTCTGGTCGACGGCGACCTCCTCTACGCCTGCACCTCCAACGGCATTGACGGCCAGCACGATAAGGTCCCCAGGCCCGATGCCCCGACCTTGATCGTCCTCGATAAAAGGACCGGCCGGTTGGTGGCCAGAGACGATGAGAAGATCGGCCGGCGCTTGCTGCACGGCAATTGGTCGTCCCCCTCGCCCGGACGGGTCAATGGACGAACCTTGATCTTCTTCGGAGGCGGTGACGGCATCCTCTATGCCTTCGAGCCGCCGGGGCCCGCCAAGGACTCACGGGTGGCGCTTCTGCAGAAGGCCTGGTCCTATGACTGCAATCCGCCGGGCTTTCGGTTGCGCGATGGCCAGCCGGTTCCGTATTCAAGGGACAGCAAGAACAGTCCGGACGGCCCGAGCGAGATCATTGGGACGCCGGTGTTTTACAATGGGCGTGTTTATGTAGCCATTGGCCAGAGTCCGCTCCACGGCAACGGACGCGGTTGCCTCTCTTGCGTGGATGCCGCCACTGGGACCCGGGTGTGGGCCTCAGAACTGGTCCAGCGCACCCTGGCCACGCCATCGCTCGCCGAGGGTCTCCTCTACATCCCCGATACCACCGGCAATTTACATTGTTTTGACGCCGGCACCGGCGAACGCTATTGGGTCCACCCTTTGGGCGGCGCAGCCTTGTATGCTTCGTCCTTCGTGGCCGACGGCAAGGTGTATATCGGCACGGAAACAGCTTCTCTTTGGGTGTTGAGGGCAGGCAAGGAATTGCAGGTCCTTTCCAAAACCCGCCTTAAGGCCAATCCGATCACCCTGACCGCGGCCGACGGCGTGCTCTACATTCCCACCCAGCGCAGCCTGCTCGCCGTTCCGGGAAAACCTGCCGTGCCGCGCACGGCTCACATCGCCGAGCCCGTCCCGCCGCTTGCCCGGACACGATGAGAATCAACAACTTCTGCACGGATGGCGCGCCCTGCCCGCTTTGGCTCGACCCGCCCGCCGCCAGTAACCGGTTACATTCTCCAGCCGATTTGTGTTGACCTGGCCGCGAGATGCCGCGAGTATCCCGATTGTGAATCGGCAATCTGGCGCCCTTCGCAGTTTCACGTTGATTGAATTGTTGGTGGTGATCGCCATTATCGCCGTTCTGGGCGCCATGTTGTTGCCCGCTTTGGCCGGGGCAAGAGCCCGAGCCCAAACAACCCAGTGCCTGAGCAACACCCGCCAGCTCATGATAGCATGGGTGGGTTACGCTCAAGACAATCAAGACCGTTTGGCTAACAATAATGATGATAATAATGATTCCGGGCGCGACTACACAGAGCCCGAGAGTTATTGCCAAGGGGTAATGGACTGGAGCCTCCAGTCGGACAACACCAACGTCGATTTGCTGATCAACCCAAAGAGGGCCGAGATGGGACCTTACGTAGCCAATTGGAAGATTTACAAATGTCCCGCTGACATTTATCTCAGCCCCCTGCAGCGCAGTGCAGGTTGGCAAGGGCGTGTCCGCAGCTACTCCATGGATTCAGCCATGGGCGGCGGGGAGAAATGTTTCGATTGGTGCATTGCAATGAACAAATGGGGTGACTTGGTCAAGCCGGGGCCGGCCATGTCTTTCGTCTTCGATTGCGAGGATGCGGACAGCATCAACGACATGAACCTCTATGAGAACCCAGGCCTTCCGCTGGGCCAGGGCGAGTTTGTTGATATACCCTCCTCCCGTCACGGCCCCGGCGGCGGCGCCAACCACGGCGCCGGCGTGTTCAGTTTCGCGGACGGCCATTCCGAAAGCCATAAATGGGCCAATTCCCAGCACTGGGAGATGCCCGACACAATGAACCAGAACGGCCCTTTCGACAGACCCAATGGCCCCGCCGACTATACCTGGATGGCCCAGCACACTCCACAATAGGAGCGCGGTCTCTCAACGGTCCCGTATCCAAGGGACAACAAGAACAGCCCCGGCGGCCCCGGTCCGGATGTCCCTCGTTCGAAACTCACGAGGATCAATTGCCGAAACGCGCCGGCCTAAAGGCGGCAGCCAGGAGTTCCGTGCCGCGCCCGCTCCCTACTGCCTCTCGTATTCGCCCTTGCCAACCCGCTTGAGGACGTTGAATCCGGCCTTCTTGGCGTCGGAAATCGAGAGCGTCTTGGGCGAATTGAAAGTGGAAATGACCTTGCGCACCGGCTTCTTGCACGCCGGGCATTTGGTCAGCGGAGGCGCCGAGAGCGGCCGGCGCAAGGTGAACTTGCCGCCGCACACCGCGCAGTCTCCTTCGCAAAGCTCGTACTCGTAAAGGGGCATAATGCCAAAAACAGATTGTGGCGCGGCGCCTTGGAAATGGCGACACAATATTTCGCTTGTATGAGGGAGCGAAACGGCTTAAAGGCCAGCAGCGAATTGAAACTGAAATTGCCCCCTCATGACGACCCAGCAATTGCAGACCCTGGCCCGGACCCACGGCACCCCTATCGTGGTCATCGACCACGACGTCCTCCGGGATAATTACGCCGCTTTCAAGAAACATCTGCCCAAGGTGCAGGCCTATTATGCCGTCAAGGCCAACCCGGAACCGGCCATTATCCGCTCGCTTTACCGGGCAGGGGCCAGCTTCGACGTCGCCTCCCTGCCGGAATTCATGCTGGTGTATGAGAACATCACCCGGCTGCCTCCCAAGGAACAGCAGGACTTCATCTGGGACAAAATCATCTATGCCAATCCGACCAAGCCCAAAGAGATGCTCCAGGCGCTGGACCAATACAAACCGCTGGTCACCTATGACAACCTGGCCGAGTTGAACAAGATCAAGCAATTCGCCCCTCACGCCGGCGTCGTGCTGCGCCTGCGGGTGCCCAATACCGGCTCGATGGTCGAGCTGTCCTCGAAGTTCGGCTGCGACCCGGGCGAAGCGGTCGACCTCATCCGGGCCGCCTTCGATTTGGGCCTGGTGGTCGAGGGCCTTAGCTTCCATGTCGGCAGCCAGTGCGCCAATTTTCAGAACTTCGTCCAGGCCCTCGACATCGCTGCGGCCGTGATGCGGGAATCCAAGTCGCGCGGCCACGAAATCAAGATCCTGGACATCGGCGGAGGCTTTCCTGCCCGCTACAACAAACACGTCAAACCGTTCAGCGCCCTGGCCAGAAAAATCAATGCCGAGATCGACCGCCTCTTCCCGACCGACATCCAGATCCTGGCCGAGCCGGGGCGGTTCCTCGTCGCTACGGCCGCCGTCTCCGTCGCCCGCATCATCGGCAAAGCCATCCGCGACGGCAAAACCTGCTACTACATCGATGACAGCGTCTATCACACCTTCAGCGGCATCATCTTCGACCATTGCCAATACCATCTGAAGAGCTTCGCCAAGGGCAAAACCGGCATCTGCGCCGTCTTCGGCCAGACCTGCGACGCCCTGGACACCATCTCCCTGTCCGAGGAACTCCCGGAACTGGACATCGATGACCTTGTCTATTCCGAGAACATCGGCGCCTACAGCAGCGCCTCGGCCACTTGGTTCAACGGCTTCCCCCCCGCCAAAGTCGTGCATCTCAATGAGGCATAAGCCCCCGTTGCCGCTCCTGCTGCATGGAATCCTCCTTGGCAACAATACCGGTTAAAGTCAAAATCTGCGGCATCACCAGCCTGGCCGATGCCCGCCTGGCGCTCGAGGCGGGCGCCGACGCGCTGGGATTCGTGTTTTACGAGCCTAGTCCGCGCTATGTCTCGCCCGAGGAGGCCGCCGCCATCATCCGCCAACTGCCCCCCTTTCCATTGAAGGTGGGGGTGTTCGTCAACGCGCCGCAAGACCTGGTCTTCGCCGCCATGGGCCAATGCCGCCTGGGCCTGCTCCAGTTCCATGGCGATGAACCGCCGGACTACTGCCTCCAATTCGGACTGATGAGCATGAAGGCCTTCCGCATCGAAACCCCGGATTGCCTCCAACGCCTGGCAGACTACCCAACGGACGCTTGGTTGCTGGACGCCTGCGCCCCGGGCAAGCCGGGCGGCACGGGCCAGACCTTTAACTGGGACCTCGCCGTCCAGGCCATGAAACTGGGCCGCCCTGTCTTTCTCGCCGGCGGACTGACCCCGGAAAACGTCGCCGACGCCGTGCGACGCGTGCGTCCCTATGCCGTCGACGTCTCCACCGGCGTCGAAGCCGCCCCTGGCAGGAAAGACCCGGCCAAAGTCCGCGCCTTTATCCAGTCGGCCAAAACCCAGCCCGCAGGCGGCTGAGCTCCCGCTTCACATACCCATTATGGTGAAACCACTCGACGGCTTCAGCCAGGGCCTGCTTGGGCGGCGTTTGCGGCAAGCCGAGCTCGCGGATGGCCTTGGCCGGGTTGAAAAACATCTTGTGCCGGGCCATGCGCACGCCGGCCAGCGGCGCCCTGGGCGGTCTGCCGGTGAGGGCTGAAATCGTTTCGCTGACGTGCGCCGCCGCCAGGGCGGCCAAATAAGGGATGCAATGTCTTGGGGCAGGCACGCCGGCAACTTCCTCGAGCACCGCAAAGGCCTTCTTGAGAGGCCAATTGCCTTCGGCATTTCCGAGAATATAGCGCTCCCCGAGGCGCCCTTTTTCCGCAGCGAGAATGTGCCCGATGGCCACGTCCCGCACATGCACCCAGTTAAGTCCGGTCTCGAGGTAGGCCGGCATCCTGCGATTCAGAAAATCGACGATGATTTGTCCGGTCGGCGTCGGCTTGACGTCGCGCGGACCGATCGGAGTGCTCGGGTTGACAATGACGACCGGCAGCCCTTGGCGGGCAAGCCGGAGAGCCTCCTGTTCGGCCTGCCATTTGGAGAGCTTGTAGTGGTTGCACATCTGGCCTTCCAAGACGGGCGTCGTCTCATCCGAAGGCATTCCCCCCCCGTTGGCGCGGTCGGGCAAACCGATGCAGCCGACGGTGCTCGTATAGACGATGGCGGCGCAGCCCGCGCCCCCCGCCGCTTCGATCACGTTGCGCGTGCCTTCCACGTTGGCGGCGTACATAGGCCGATAATCACGCAGCCAGAGGTGATAGCTGGCCGCCACGTGAAAACACCACTCGCACCCCCCCATTGCCGCCTTCAGCCTCGCCCTGTCCTCCAGGTCCCCTTCGACCCGCTCGAACTCCGCCCCCTCCAGCCCCCGCAAGTTGCTCCCGGGCCGCAGCAGCGCTTTGACTCGATGGCCTCGAGCCGCCAACTCGTGTGCGAGGTTGGCCCCGATAAACCCCGAGGCGCCGGTAACAAAACAATTCATACCTTGTTTGCGGCCAAGGTCGCGGCAAAGGACGCTCGACGCAATCGAAAATGGCCGAACTCCTGTGCGCCCAGAGGGCCTCACATCCCGCCTCGGGGCCAGAATCGGAGCCAAAAGCGTTGGGGGGACTGGATGAGGATCTCGCGCAGGAGCTCTTCCAGGCCGGCGGCCTCGGGTTCGTCCAGGCGGCGGGCGCAGACCAAGGTGCAGAGGAAGGCCAGCGAGGTGGCGGCAAAGAACACGGTGTAACGGTTCCAGGCCAGGCCGAGCCAGACCGGGTTGCGGGCGCCGACGGCGTCGATGAGCAAGCCCCAGCCGATGGGCGCAAGGCCGAGGGTGACGTTGCCGATGACCGAGTAGAGGGCGAAGAAGTGGTTGCGTCCCAGGACGGGGATGACGGCCATGGCCAGGCGGGTTATGGACATTTGTATCAGGGCGGCCAGCAGTCCCATGAGGAATTGCAGGACGAGCAGCAGGGGAAGCTCCGCCCGCAAGAGGCCCCCGGAAATGCCCATCCAACCGGCGAGCACGGCGACCCAGGCCGAAAAGCAGAAGGCCAGGACCGGTTTGCTTCCCAGCCGATCCAGGTGCAAGCCCAGAAACCACAAGCTGCAGAGTCCGCCCAGGAATGCGACCGAGGTGACCAGCAGGACCTTGCACTCGGACATGCCGGCCTGGGTCTTGAGAAAGGCCACGGTGAAGGCGGTCATGCCTCCGTAGGCGACGGAGAAGGTGACCAGCGTGATGAGGAGCGTGCGGAAGGGCGGGTGATTGAGCATCGCCAGCCACGGGACGGGGCCTTTCGAGGCGCGGATTTCCCTGGGGATTTCGGGGTCGGGAATGCGTTTGAGGAAGCTCAGGCTGACGGCGCCCATGGATGCGCTGAAGGCGAAAAGGATGGCGAACTGCCAGGGGCGGGTGGGGCCGGCCAGGCAGGCGGCGGCAATGAGGAAGGTGACAAAGCTGGCGAGGTTTTGGACGCCGGCATCGCGGGCGAGGTACTTGCCGCGCAGGCCGGGCGGCACCAGGGTGGTAATCCAGGGCAGCCAGGCACAGCTTGAGATGCCGCGGGAGAGATTGAAGCAGAACAGGAGCGCGAGCATGAGCGCCAGGAGCGTCTTGGCCTGGAGAAACCCGCCGGCCAGGGGCACCAGGGCCATGCCGAAGATGAACATCACCCGCGTGCCCCAGCCGGCATAGACGAAGCGCCTGAAGCCCAGGCGGGGGATGTGGCTGGCGGCCGGGATTTGAAAGATGACCAGGAGCGGCATCATGCCGGCAATGATGCCGAGCACGGTGGCGCTGGCACCCAGCGTTTTGGCGTAGAGCACCATCGGGCTGTTGAGCACCACCTGGTAGGAAAAGGCATTGAAGGTGGAGAAAAGGTAGGCGTTGTGCAGGCCGGGCGGAAAACAAACCGGTTCCACCGGCCCGCTCAACGTATCAGTTTGCTTCCCGGGCATACCTGCCTTGGCGAGCTATGCGTCCGGGCGCAGCAGACCTTCCTGCGTCATTCTTTCCTGGAGTTCGAGAATCGTGGCCGTGCCGGTAGTGCCGAGTTTATGGATGACCACGGCGGCAGCGGCGGCGGCCAGTTCCAGGGCCTCGAGCAAGGAGGCCCCGGCGGCGATGGCGGCCGTGAGATTGGCCGAGACGGCATCCCCGGCGCCGACGATGTCGATGTCGCCGCGAACCGGCAAAGCAGGGACGTGCTCGACCTGGCCGCCGGGGCCGGCGCCAACCATGCCGCGCTCGGCCAAGGTGACAAAGACGGCGCGGTGATTGGCATCGGCGAGTTCCACGGCGGCGCGTTTGATATCGTCGAAGTCCAGGTCGTGATCGGCGCCGGTCAAGGCGGCCAACTCGGCGGCGTTCATTTTGAAGACCACGGGCGGGAAGCCGCGCAGGCTGCGCCGGCTGTCAGCCAACACGAGCATTTCGGGCTTCGCGCGGAGGTGGTCGCCCAGGAACGTCAAGATCCGCTGCGTGACGACGCCGGTCTCCGGGATTTCGACCTGGTCCAGCACGATGAAGGCATCGGCTATTTTAGCGGCGTCCAGCAGCCGGGTTATTATGAGGCCCTGGACCAGGGATGGGGTGGGGGTCCAGTTTTTGAGGTCCAAGCGGTTGAGTTCGATGGGCGGCTTTGGCGGGGCCAGGACCAGTGGCTTGCAATAGGTGAAGGTGCGCCGCTGGGCGGTTCGCAAAAAGAACCCGAGGCGGACTCCGGGCCGCTGTTCGAGGGCGCGGGACAATTCGTAGCCCTCGCCGTCATCGCCGGCGAAACCGATGGGATAGATGTGGCCGACTTGCAGGGCGCAGAGGTTATTGAGAATCGTGCCCGCGCCGCCAGGCTGGGCGCGGACGCCGACGACGTTGTGCACGGGAAGGCCGGTTTCAATCGAGGTTTCCGTCCTGGCCGGGTCGATCTCGAGGTAGCGGTCCAGACAGAAATCTCCCAGGATGCCCAAGCGGAGGTTGGCATAGCGCTCGGTGATGGCGTGGAAACGGTCCAGGTTCATGCGTTGAGCTGGGACAGGAGGTTGTGCAGGAACACCCCATTGTCGCTCTGGGCGTAGAGCATCGTGCCGCCCATGCGCGAGAAGCTCTTGCAGAAGCGGAGGTAGTAGGCGGGATTGTTCTTGGGCGGCTCACCCTGGGACCAGTCCCATCGCCCGCCATCCTGGATGTCGACGACATAGATCGTGTGGTCGTGAACGATTTGACGGCTTTCCTGCCGCCGGAGATTGTTCACGCAACTCAGGCTCTTCTCGAAGACCTGCGGGGCCATAATGGCCGACCCCACGGCAAGCACGACGCCCCCGTCCAGTCCCTCGACGGCGCGGCCCAGGAGCCGGAAATCCAGGGCGGCGGCACGGCCAATGGCGGCGCCGTTGAACAACGGATGGTTGGAAATGATGTCATAGCCGATGCCCGGATGGGCCGTCATGGGAACGTTGCGGGCAAAGGCCCGGGCCAGAATCGAAGACTCTTTCCACGGGTGCCGCGCCTGGAAGGGCCCGGCGGGCAAGCGGTGGGCCGCCATTGCCTGGAGCAGTTCGGCGCGGGCCGGCGCCAGGGGGTGCCTGGGCTCGGCGCGCAAGGCCGTTTCCAACGACTCGGGCGTGGGCAGCATGGTCCCGTCTTCGCATATAAAGCGTCCGAGGCTGCGGCCATATCCTTGGTCGCCAAGCGCCCCGGTCAGCAGGGCCAGGTGCAGGCAACGGCCTGTCTCGTCCCAAGTGCCGAAAGTGCCCTCGGCCACGTTGTTGCGCACGCTCTCCTCGGTGCGCCCCAGATAGGCCAACTCCCAATCGTGAATCGTGCCGGCCCCGTTGGTGGCAAGGTGAGTGAGCCAGCCGCAGTCTATGAGCCGGTTGACGATCCCCATCAAGCCGTTTTTAACGAGGTGGGCGCCGTACATCAGGATGACGCTGGCGCCTGCCCTGCGGGCCGCGGCAACGCGCCGCGCGCACCCCGCGACCACCCCCAGCAGCGGACCAGGGCAAGGGGGCGGCGGGGCGTCCGGGTCGCGCAGGAGTTGCTCGATGGAGCTTAAGCTCTGCCGCTGCGCCAGGGGAAAGACCCTGATCCTTTTCGTATCCAGAGGTTCGGGGAAGTTGGGCATAATCGCGTCATTGTCCCAGGATTCTTTTCACCAGCGCCGGGGCGTCCCGAAAATCCGGGATGAGCAGGTCGGCGCCGACGCCCAGCAGGCGCTTGCGCTTCCATTCGTCGAAGCGTCCGGAGCCATTGTGGGCCTCGTCGCTGGCGACGGCCACAGCCAATCCGCCCACTTCTTTGGTGTTCTGGATCTCGACGTAACCGTCGCCGAAGGAAAGCAGCCGCTCGCCCGGGATTTGATTCTCGGTCAGTATCCGCTCGATGACCTTTTTCTTCGAGAACTGCTTGTAGTCATCCAGGGCGCCGTAAATGTGCCGGCCGAAGTAGCGGGTGAGGTCAAGCAACCCGGCCTCTTTTTTGACGAAGGGCTCGTCGGTGCCGCTGGCCAGGTAAAGCGGCAAGCCGCGCCGTTGGAGGTCCTCGAGCAGGGGGCGCGCGCCATAGACGAGCAGGCTCTCGGGGCTGACGGCGCCTCGGCGCAGAGCGTCGAGGCGATCGTGGATGCGTTGGTCGAGCCGGCGCAGATATTCCTGCTTGTACCAGAGCGGGTCGCGGGGCGTGGCGCCGCGTTCCCGGATGCGCTCGGCCAACTGGATCATCTGGTAGATCGTCTGCTTGCCGTTGAGCCGCATGATATCCTCTTCGCACAACTGGCGCCGCCCCTCCCCGGTTTCGCCGGGCAACGCGGGCAACATCTCGACGAACATCGGGACCATTACCTCCGGCCAGCCTTGCCGAATGAGCGAGAGCGTCCCGTCGAAATCGAACAGCACATGGCTGATCTCGGGACGCACGGCAAAGCCCGGGGTGAACTGAACCAGCCCCTGGAATGGCGCCATTGAAAGCATCGCCGGCCAGTAAAACCACTCCGGGCAAGAAAAGCAATCCTGGCGTCGCCGGCCATGACCCCGGCTTTGACTCAACCCGCCCGCCTGGACCGAGGCATTGCAGTTTTTTTTATTTTGGGCTTGAAAGTTGCGCAAGAGTGTCGTTAAATTAGCCGTTTAAGTTTCGTTGGCGCACAACTTGACGATTCGGGGCGGCTGATGAGTCATCGTTGAAAACCGCTTCAACTGTAGAATATTTTAACATGGCCGAGCGTCAATCCTCTGGTGCTGGTGTTAGCAGATAGTGAGAGTCTTTTGCGGGCGGCAGGTCCTCGGCCCGCCTTGCTGATATGAACCGTTGTGGCTCAATGGCTTACAAATATTACTGAACCAAAACAGGCCATGCGAGTCTGATTATTTATGCTGAATCGGAAAGAGAGCAAACCGACATCCGGGGCGGAGACTGGCAGTCGCCATCCGGACCGGGCTGCGGCTGAAGGCCAGCGGCGGCATCGCCGGCGTTTCATCATTTCATCCAAAGCCCCCGGAGTCCGCCCCGAATTAGACGCCGGCGCCGTTTCAAGTTCCCCTGGCAAGGCCCAACCCGGCGCGGCCTCGGCTGCCCCAATGGACCTCAATGAGACGATTAAGACCCTCTTGCACCTGGCCCGCGAGCATGGGCACCTGACCTATGACGACATCAACGATGTCCTGCCGGATGGCGTCTCGCCCGATGACCTGGACGACCTTTACACGAAACTGCGGAACCTGGACATCGACATTGGGGACCATGCCGAGGTCGAACGGACCAAGCCGTCGGAGCCCGATGAGGATGAAGACCACCGCCTGGAAGTGCTGGACGACCCGGTGCGGATGTACATGAATCAGATGGGCAAGGTGCCCTTGCTGACTCGTGAACAGGAGGTCGAGATCTGCAAACGCATCGAGGAGGCCGAATCGGAGATGACGCGGCTGGTCTATAGCCTGGGTTTTGCCGCCAAGGAGCATATCGCCATCGCCGAGAAGCTCCTTTCAGAACCTCCGAAGGAGCGCTTCGACCGCGTGGTGGTGGACAAGAAAGTCGCTAACCGCGAGGGCCACCTCAGGGAGCTGCGCAACTTAATCAAGAAGGTCCGCCAGATCGATGCGGAAGTGGACCAGCACTACGACCTCTGGCAGAAAACGACCGTCCCGGGCCGGGGGGAGAAGCTCTTTGCCGAGTTCCGGAAACGCAACCTCAAACTCCAGGAGACCTTTCCCAGATTCTACTACAAACAGAGAGTGTTGGAGGACATGATTGTGGTGGCCGGCAACGTCCATGAGAAATTCCAATCCAGCATGCGCCGGGTCCAGGACCTGGAGCTCCACCGCAAGTCCCAGGAACAACAGGTGTTCCTGGAGGGCGAGCGGGCAAAGGTCCTTGCCCTCGAGCAGTTTGTCCGCGCCCCGCGCGAGGAGTTTTACCGCATTTTCGGCCAGTTGAAGAGTGCGGCCGACCGGGCTCATCAAGCCAAGACGCACATGGCTGAGGCCAACCTGCGGCTGGTCGTGTCTGTGGCCAAGAAGTACACCAACCGCGGTCAGTCCTTTCTGGACCTGATCCAGGAAGGCAATATTGGGCTCATGAAGGGCGTCGAGAAGTTCGAGTACCGCCGGGGCTACAAGTTCTCCACCTACGCGATCTGGTGGATTCGCCAGGCCATTACCCGCTCGATTGCCGACCAGGCGCGGACGATCCGCATCCCCGTCCACATGATCGAGATCATGAACAAGCTCTGGCGGGCGCAGAAGCAGCTTACCCAGGAACTGGGCCGCGAACCGACGCCCGAGGAAATCGCCGATGAAATGCACATGCCGGTCACTCGAGTCAACTCCTTGCTCAAGATGGCCCAGCAGCCCATCTCCCTCCACGCCCCTGTCGGCGATGATGGCGATGTGAGCGTCGGTGATTTCATCGAGGACAAGAGCGCGGAAAACCCGTCGGATGTGACCAGCTACAGCCTCCTCAAGGAAAAGCTGGGCGACGTGTTGACGAGCCTGACCGAGCGCGAGCGGAAGATCCTCGAGATGCGTTTCGGACTGGTGGACGGCTACGAGCGGACTCTCGAAGAGATCGGCAAGATGTACAATGTGACCCGCGAGCGCATCCGCCAAATCGAAGCCAAGGCCCTGCGCAAGCTCCGCCATCCCACCCGCGTCCGTCACCTGCAGGGCTTTCTCGATACGGAAGAAGAAGCCGCCGCTTGACCGCCCTTCCAATTCGCCAAGAGCCAGGCCGTTGGCCGGCAAGGTCCCCGTCAATGAACTTCCGCGACTTCGGCAGACTCAATTGGAAGGTCTCCGCGCTGGGTTTTGGCTGCATGCGTTTGCCGACAATGGACGGCAATCCATTGGGGCCGAACATTGACCGGGCGCAAGCCGAGCGCATGATCCATTGCGCCATCGATGGGGGCGTCAACTACTTCGACACGGCCTACGTGTATCACGACGGCGCGAGCGAGGCCGTCCTGGGCGAGGCCCTGCTGGGCGGCCGCCGCCAGAGGGTGAAGCTGGCCACCAAGTCGCCGGTCTGGCTGATCGAAAGCGGAGCGGATTTCGACAGGCTTCTCGACGAACAACTGCGCCGGCTGCAGACCGACTACGTTGATTTCTACCTGTTTCACGCCCTGAACCGCAAGCGCTGGCAGGATTGTGTCCTCCGGCATGACCTGCTGTCCAGGGCTGATGCGGCGATTCGCGACGGGCGCATCCGCCATCTTGGGTTCTCGTTCCACGACAGTTGCGAGAGCTTCCCTGAAATCCTCGGCGGCTACGACCGCTGGGCGTTTTGCCAGATTCAATACAACTACATGGACACCGAGAACCAGGCCGGGGTCAAGGGCCTGAAACTCGCTGCTGCCAAGGGCCTGGCAGTGGTGGTGATGGAGCCGCTCCTGGGCGGCCGGCTCGCCAATCCCCCCGCAGCCATCCGCCAGGTTATAGACCGCTCCACCGCCAGGCGCGCGCCCGCCGATTGGGCGCTCCAATGGCTCTGGGACCAGCCGGAAGTTGCGGTGGTGCTCAGCGGCATGAGCACCCTGTCCCAGGTGGAAGCCAATCTGGACTCGGCCAGCCACTCTCGCATCCATAGTTTCCAGGCCGCGGACTTCGCGCTGATCGAGCAACTGCAACGCAAATACTCCCAAGGCGCCCTTGTTCCATGCACCAAGTGCAACTACTGCATGCCCTGCCCGAACGGCGTGAATATCCCGCTCAACTTCGAGGTCTTCAACGACGCGCACCTGCATGAGGACCTGCCCGGCGCACGATTGAGATACCAGTTGTTCCTCGCCCCCGAGGCGCGGGCCGGCGCGTGCGAGGACTGCGACGCCTGTGAACCGCAATGCCCGCAGCAGATCCCCATCAGCGACTGGATGCCCAAAGTCCAGGCCCTGCTGGGCGCCGAGGGGAACCAGCCGGCCGGCTGAAGCACTTCACGCCTCAAAAACCTTGAGGTTGCTCAGTCGGCAGCCGGCGGCATCCCAATCGGCGGTTACCCGGCCGGACACTTGAACGCCAAGATACTTGGCCGGCTGGCTGGAAGCCATCGGCAAGATTTCCTCCAGCGGCAAACCGGTGAATTTTGCGGCGTTCGCCACCGCCCGGTCCAAAGTCATCGCCGAGCCTGACAGCCACGGTGCGCCCGGCCGGGAGACCCGTCCGTCTTCGCTCGCCACCACCTGCTCGCCATTGAGTTCATAAGCCCCGGGAACAGACCCGGCCGCCGCCACGGCGTCGGTCACCAGGAACGTGCGTTGAGGCGTTTTTGCCCGAATCATTGCCTTGACAGTCGCCGGCGGCAGGTGATGCCCATCCGCAATGAAACTGGCAAATAAATCGTCGGCCGCCAGTTGTTCCCAGATGAAATTGGGGTGTCTCGGCAACTGGTTCGCGCAACCGTTGCCCAAGTGGGTTGAAAGCGTTGCCCCCGCCTTTACCGCATCGCGAATCTGTTCGGGCGAACCGGCCGTGTGCCCGATGGCCGCCCGAATGCCCGAACCCGCCAGGTGCTCGATTAACTCAATCGCTCCAACCGCCTCAGGCGCCAGTGTCACCAGTTTGATCCGCCCCGCGGCAGCTTCCTGTCGCCGCAAAAAGTCGTCAACCGAGGCGGCAATGACGTGCTGGCGCGGATGCGCCCCGCGCGCGCCGTCTTCGGGGGAGATATACGGCCCCTCCATGTGAAAACCAACGATTGCCGGATGCTGGGTCCGGGTCAGTGTCTTTGCGCACTTGGCAAAGCGTTCAAAAGGGGACGTGACGAGCGTCGGCAGAAAACGGGTCACACCCGTCCGGCGCATTTGCTCAATCGCGCGATAAACGTTTTCCGGCGTGGCCAAAGGGTTATTGAAGTCCACGCCGCCAAAGCCGTTGACCTGGAGATCGAACAATCCGGGGAATTCAATTCGCATAACGGATAACCAGGACAGCCTCAAAGCCAACCGAGTCGTTCATGCACCTATCATGGCTCGCAGCCGAGCGCTGCACAACCGCCTTTTTGTTCAACCCGGGGCTTCGGTTTTTGTGCCTCCTGTTCCCTCTCCTCGGGGAGAGGGTTAGGGTGAGGGGGAGCGCGCGTACGAGAGTCCAGGGGACCTGACAGAAGTGAAACGCTCGCCGGCGGGACGCAGGCCTGTTCTGGTCCTTGCTTGTCGGGCTGGAAGCGTTACACTGAGCGCCATGACGAAGCGATTACTGCGAATCATCCTGGCCGTGCTGCTCGGAATCCGGTTTGGGCCGCTGGCCGGCGCGGCAACTTTGCAACTCGAGGCGCCGAGGCTTTTCGATGAATCCGTCACCCGCGATCTGCGGCTCTCCCAGGAGCGGGCAGGAATCGAACTGGAAGTCGGAGAACTCTTCGAGGATGACGGCCCCGCGTCCGGGCAATCTTATCAAAAGCCCGAGAATCGGGAGACGGTGACGTCCCAGACGTGGATCAAGAAGGAGCTTCTCATCCCGAATCCGCAAGCCCGGGCGGCGTACCTGGTGGTTCTATCTGAAGACCCCTTTGAGGCCCTCATCAATGGTGTGCCCCAAAAGCTCGGGGAAAACCAGAGCGGCAGGACTCTCCATAAGACCTACGCCTTCGACCCCAGCCTTCTCCAGGCAGGCCGCAATGAGATCATCCTGCGAACCTCGGGCAAGGTGTCGATCGCCCGGGACGACGAGTTCGCCCTGGGGTCCCGCACCCGGACGAAGCATCCCAACCGCAGCGCCAAGAGCACCGATGCGGGCAAGACCTGGGACTACGATCACCTGGGGCCGGAGGGCAAGCTCGACGGGGAGTACGGAGTGCGGGTTTTTCTGGAGCATTATCGCGCCCAGGGAACGCTGACCATGCCGGTGCTGGACGTGGGCAACCTGGAGGGCAAAGCCGTGGGGGCGCCCATCACTCAAACGGGCCCAATCCGGCTTGCCGTGGCGGGAGAAGCCGGACCCGCAGGACGCATCCTGGTCCGGGCGCGAACCGGCGATACTTATGTTCCCAGCGGGAAACATTGGTCGGATTGGCAAGTGCTGGGCGAAACCGGGGGCACGGTTGAGACCCCGCGCGGGCGCTATGCGCAGATCGCGGTCGAACTCTCCTCGCGCGATCCGTTGCAGAGCCCAAGGTTGAGAAGTGTCCGTGTGGAAGCCACGCCCCTTGGCCCGGATGACTGGACGGCGCGGCTCCGTGTCCTGGAGGAGCACAACGAAGCTATCGTCCGCACTTCGATTCCGTTCGAGTACGAACCCTTGGACCATCCTCGTCTCAAGAAGCTGCGCCAACAGTACAAGCTGGATGAGGTGACACGAGGCGCCAAAGGGGAGCTCGAACTGATGTTGCGCCTGGCGCAATGGACCTGCAATTACTGGGATTGGCCCGAGCACATCAGCCAGCTCTACCCGCCCTGGGATGCGCTGGAAATCCTCAAACCTTACGGGGACGGCAAGCCCACCGGCGGTTTCTGCCAGCAGTTTAACGTGGTGTTTTTACAGGCCTGCGAGAGCTTCGGGTTTCCGGGCCGCGCCATCTCCATCAGCCCGGGACGGTTTTATGAGAAACTGGGCGGGGGTGGCCACGAAATCGTGGAACTCTGGTCCAACGAGTGGAAGAAATGGGTCTATGTCGATGGCGCCCTGGCGTGGTACATCGTCGATGACAAAACCGGCGCCCCGCTGTCCATGTTGGAACTGCGGCAACGCCAGTTGCAGATGCTGCGGGCTGAACCCTACCCCGCGGTCCGCTTGGTCGATGCCGCCCGGACGAAAAACAAGCAGTTTGGCTGGCTTGGTTTGGGACCCAAGCCGCAGAATTGGTATCTCGAACTGCGGATGATCCCGCGCAGTAATTTCCTCCAGGAGAAATCCCCATTGCCCCTCAACCAGGGAACGGCTGAATGGTCGTGGACCGACCTCTACGTGTGGACAGATTCCGAGGTCCCCGCCGGCTTGTTGTTTGGCAATCGCGTGGCCAAGCGCAGCGATTTCCAGTGGACTCTAAACCAGGCGCACTATGTCCTCGAGCCGGGCAAGAAGCCCGGCGTCTTCCGCGTTCATTTGGATACCGAGACGCCCAGCTTCGAGACGTTCCTGGCCCAGCTCGACGCCGGCAAGAAAAAGACCGTTTCCTCCGGTTTCACCTGGACCCTGCACCCAGGCAAAAACCAACTGCGCGTATGGCCTCGGAATGTCTCAGGCAGGGAAGGCATCCAGAGCTGGATCGGGTTGGAATACCCCGACTAACCGGGCGGTCTGCCTCCCGGTCTGGCCGCCCGCAAGGCCGCCTCGCGGCCTCGGGGGACTCTGCCGAGATGGAAGGTCAGGAATTCGCGCAAGAACTCGCGCACTTCCAGGGCTTGGGCGGCGCTGGCCTTCAAACGCGCAATGGCCGGCCAATCCCCCTCCTCCAGGGCCTTGACAACGGCCCTGGCGCCGGCGCTGAGCCGGGTCTGGGCCAGGTCCGGCGCCAGTCCCAACAGACCCAGCAGCTTGACTTCGAAGGCCAGCACTGTGCGCGGCTGGGGCGCCTGGCGTCCGAGCGCGTCGAGCAAACCGCGCAGCAACTCGAAAATCTCCGGCAACGGCGTTTCGGTTTCTGTCGTTTGCTCGATTAGTTCGGCGCAGTAGGAGGCCTGCTGGAGCCAGCCAAGCTCCTGCCGCAGGGCGCAGTGAGTTTCCAGCAGGCCCACTTCCCTCAGGGTGTGCAACTCCGAGCGCCGACTCCGGCTGAGGCTCAAATCTGCCAGGTAGAACAAATCGAGTTTGCCCCGAAAGGGCGAGTTGGGCCGGCGCGCCCCTTTGGCGGCCGTGGCCAGGCGCCCCAGCGTCGGAGTGAGCCAATGCACAATGAGGCTCGTCTCGGTCAATGGCCGCGTCCGCAGAACCAGTCCGGTGGCGTTCTCGATCAAGTTGTGCTGCGCTGGCATGGACGAATCATCGCGCGAGTTGGGGCTGATACTTCTCGAAAAGCCGCCTCGAGACTGCCAGGGAATCCCCTCGAGGGCTGTCAGGGTAGCGTTCGTGTTGCCAGGCCCAACCGCGCTCCCACTCCTGCATCGCCCGGTCAAAGGCCCGTTCATCGAAGTCCGCGCCGCTGGCAAGGGCTGAGTCCAGGGCGTTGAAGAATTGTTCCCAGCGTTTCAGGTAAAAGCCGGTCAGCATTCCGGACCACAGCCGCCGCGAGTAATCCCGGATGAGCGGCTGGCGGCCCCAGAGGGTGATGACGCGCCGCGCATTCCACTCGAGGCGGTCGCGTTCCTGGGGATTTGTGCCCCAGCGTTTGGCGTCCTCGAGCCAGCGACCCAGGAGGTACTCGCTGCGTGTGGCCAGCAGTTCATCCAAATCGTTGATCAGTTCCAGGAAACTCCGGGAAGCCGAGTCGAGCGCGGGCCGGTCCTTTGCGCGCCAGGCCCGGATGACCCTGCGCTGCAACGCGGCCGAGTAATTGCCCAGCACTTGGCGCGTCACGCTGAGGAGGTCGGAAAGGTAAGCGTCGGAGGCGCCTGCCGCCGGGGCCCCGTCGAGCAGATGGCCCCATGCTTGCGCCAGCGGTTGATTGCTGTAAGGCGGGTCCCCGGCGGCCTGAAGCGAGGGTGCAAGAGTGCAGGCCGGCGTGACCTCGTGCTGGCCGGTAAACACAGTGTCTTTCAGAATGGCCCAGGCCGTTTCGGAGTCGGCGTTGGAGGCGCCGTAGGCCCGGCGGGTGTAGTCGCTCAGCCAGGCCCCAAGCTCGACCGGCTCCGGGCGCCAGGCCTGCTCGAAGAGAAAGTCGAAGACTACAGGGTTATAGTCCAGACCCTCGTTGACAAAGCCGATGCCGCTGAGCCGGGCGCCCAGGGGGTCGCGGCGCGCGGCGGGCAGAGCGGACTGCATCCGGTTCAGGGCGCCGCCCAGATAGACACAGTCGCCGAAGTTCTGCAAGGAGCACCAGACCCAGGGTTTGCCGCAGAAAGCGCCGGTCCGGTTCCAGACCGGCGTGACGTCGCAGAACAGGTCCAGTACCAGCATGCGGGCATCGGGCACGGCGTCCAGGAACGCGGCGATGCGCGGCTGCGTCCAGAATTGGGCTTGGTTGAAGAAGGTCCAGCCTTGCAAAACCCATACGGCCTGCGGGTCCGTTTTGGCCAGACCCTCATAGATCGCCCGCCCGGTGGCGGCCAGGAAATTGGTGTCACCGCTGGGCGGGGTCATCTCGATGAACGTGTCTGCCGCATAAAGGTGGTCGGTGCTGAAGAGGCGCCGCTGCTCCTGGAGGAAGACAGTTGCCAACCGGCTGAACAGGGGGTCAAGGGGGTCGAGCAACAGGGTGTCCCATTCGGCCCAGTGGACCGTGTGGAGGCGCGCCCCAGGGAATCGTTTGCGGGCGGCGGGCGGCACGTGGCCCGTGAATCCTTGCAGAACCGGGGTCATTCCCAGCGCCCGTTCCCGGGCCAGTATCTTCTTTTCGAGGGCGGCGTGGCTGTCAATCCATGACTTCGGCAGCGGCCCGCCCCAGCCATCCAGGCACCCCATCCAGCCGAAGGGGAGGTAGGGCGGCCCGGGCAGGAACTCGCGGACGTCCGATTCAGTGAAGCCCAGGCGTTTGCACGCCGCCCGCCATACGGCCTCCTGGCCGGTGACCGACAGTGGCGCGTTGACACCGTTGAGCGCCATCCAATCTATGAGTTGCTCCCATTGCGCCCAGTCATACCAGGGCAGCGAGTAGCCAAAGCAGCAGTAATTGAGGAAATACCGCCACCGATCCTGGCTGACACGGCGGAGGCCCGGCTCCACGGCCGGAAGCGGGTCCGGGATGGACATCCGGCGGGCTTTGAGCGACCAATGGCAGTGACAATAGTATTTCAAATACCAATTCAGCGCCGAAGCCAGAGCAATGCCGTTGTTGCCCCGCAGAACAACCTTCCCGTTCCGGCTTTGAATCTCAAACACGTCGCGGCCCCGGTCGGCAGGAATTGTCTGCAGGATGAATGAGTCAGCTTGGGCCGGCAGGATGCGCCGCAACAATTGCCCAGCGGCCCCGGCGGGTTCACCGGCTGCCTGGGCGCCAGCCGCCGCACCAGACGCCGCGCCCATGGCAAGGCCGGCGACGATGACGATGACCCATGCCCGGACCGGTGGTTGCGACATGCTTGGAGAGTGGCCTGCACCCCTCAACGGCGCAAGAGCAGAGTGAAGCCGGCTGTAAGGCATCGATACAGTTGTCTTTTCCAGGCGCGCAGGGCTATGTTGGGGCAATGAGTTTTGAAACCGAATGCTCGAATCCCTGCCGCACCGCGGGCAGGGCCAGCCTGGTGTCCTCCGCTGAAGCTGGCGCGGGCCGCACAGGTTGCGTTGCCCTCCTTGCCGGGCTGGCGGGCCAGTCCGTTGGGCTGGGGCGCCTCTCACTCCTGCTGTCGGTCCTGTTGGCCGGCGCCCTGGAAACGGCTCGAGCCGACTGGCCGGGGTTTCGCGGCCCTTGGGGCGACGGGCACGCCACAGGTCCGGGCGACACGACCGTCCTGGGGCTGCCGCTGAACTGGAGCGAGACGGAAAACGTCAAATGGAAGACTGAAACCCCATATCGAGGCTGGTCCACGCCGGTAGTGCTGGGCGGCCAAGTCTGGCTGACGGCAGCCACGACCGACGGCCACGATTTTTTTGCCCTCTGCGTGGATTCCCAGACCGGCCAGGTCCGTTTCAACCAGGAGCTCTTTCATTGCGAGAGGCCAGAACCGTTGGGAAACAGCGTGAACAGCTATGCCACGCCTTCGCCGGCGATTGAGCCCGGACGGGTCTATGTGCATTTCGGCAGCTACGGGACAGCCTGTCTGGACACGAGCGATTTCAAGGTGCTTTGGAAGCGGCAGGACCTCAGATGCCGCCATTATCGCGGCCCGGCCTCGTCCCTGGTTCTTTTCGAGAATCTCCTGATTCTCACGATGGACGGGGTGGACGTTCAGTACCTGGCCGCCCTCGACAAGAAGAGCGGGCAAACCGTTTGGAAGACCGATCGTTCGGTCGCCTGGAATGACGAGAACGTTCCCGGTCAGATGGCCCGGGATGGGGACTTGCGCAAGGCGCACAGCACCCCCCTCATCGTCCGCAGCGCGGGCCCGCTTCAAATGCTCAGCGCCGGCGCCAAAGCCGCCTACGCCTACGACCCGCCAACCGGACGCGAACTCTGGCGAGTCCGCTATGATGCCTGGTCGGCTGCGCCCGTCCCGGTTTACGACCATGGGTTGGCCTTTATCGTCTCGGGCTTCGGCGGCAAGACCGAACTGCTGGCCATCCGCACCGACGGACAAGGCGACGTCACAGATACGCATGTGGCCTGGAGGACGGACTCGATGGTAACCAAGACCGCCTCGCCGGTGCTGGCCGAGGGCCTGCTCTATATGGTGAACGACGAGGGACTGCTCACGTGCCTGGAAACGGCGTCCGGCAAGCAGGTCTGGCGGTCCCGCATCCCGGGCAACTACGCCGCCTCGCCGATTTACGCCGATGGGCGGCTCTACTTTTTTAACCAACAAGGAAGAACAACCGTCCTCAAACCCGGACCGACTTTCGAGCCCCTGGCCACCAATACGCTGGCCAGCGGTTTTATGGCCTCGCCCGCCGTGGCCCAAAACTCCTTGTTTCTCAGGACCAAAACCCACCTCTACCGAATCCAAGCCGCCTCTTCCGAGGGCAAGGCTTCCAAGTAGAGCTGTCGCGGGGCGAGCAAAACAGGAGGATTTCTGTAGTTAGCAAAACAGGAATCCCCTTGTCCGAAGCGAGCTAAAACGAGCAGGGGGGCGGGCTGCGTGCTCCCCAGCACGCGCCCCCCTG
>Ga0181524_10000938_pt1 | contig 34661 bp, 30 predicted proteins | sample PEATcosm2014_Bin_34_FD_119761 | JGI IMG/M metagenome (GOLD analysis project Ga0181524, IMG submission 119761) | Peatland microbial communities from MTU Mesocosm Facility, Houghton, MI, USA - PEATcosm2014_Bin05_60_metaG | ecosystem: Environmental > Terrestrial > Soil > Wetlands > Peat | place... | reverse complement strand
GGCGAACTGGTGGGCGGGTTGTTCTATTTCAACTATCCGGGCGGCACCGGCCTGATGAACGGCGCCGTGTTCGGCAAGCTCGCCGGCACCACCGCCGGCCAGCGCGCCAAGCAGTCGCCGTGACGCCTGAGACCACCCACGACGTGGTGGTGGTCGGCGGCGGCGGCGCCGGCTTGGCCGCCGCGATCGAGGCGAGTGCCTCTGCTCGCGACGTAGTGCTGCTGGAGAAGAACCCGCAGCTCGGCGGTTCGACCGCCTGGTCGATCGGCTCGGTGACCGCAAGCGGCACACCCCATCAGGCGCGCAAGGGCATCGTCGACACAGCGGAAGCTCATTGGCGCGACATGGCCGGCTTCAACGGCGATCTCGATAGTCGCGACAATGCCGCGTTGCGCCGTGTGCTCGCCGACGAAATGCCGGACACGTTCCGCTGGCTGCTCGAGCATGGCGTGCGCTTCTACGGACCGATGCCGGAGCCGCCGCACACAGTGCCGCGCATGCACAATGTGCTGCCGAATTCGCGCGCCTTCATCACGCATCTCGCGAAAGCCGCGCGCCGCGCCGGCGTTGCGATCCAACGCGGCGCGCGCGCGACCGCGCTCTTCGTCGAGCATGGCCGCGTGGTCGGAGTCGACTGTGAGACGGCGGGCGGGCCGCGGCGCTTTCGCGCCCGCGGCGGCATCGTGCTGGCGGCCGGCGACTTCACCAGCGATCCGGAACTCAAGGCGCGCTTTATGGGGCCGCAAGAGGCCAAGATCGAAGGCGTGAACGTGACCGCGACCGGCGACGGCCAGAAGCTGGCCTTGCCGCTCGGCGCACGCGTCGTCAACGGCGACCTCGCCCTCGGACCGGAATTGCGCTTCATTCCGCCGCAACGGCGAAATGTTCTGTTGAGCCTGCCGCCGTGGCGCATGCTGGCGAACTTGATGGCGTGGTCGCTCGATCACATGCCGAGCGCGCTGCTGCGTCCGTTCCTTATGAGCTTCGTGACCACGGCGCTGGCGCCGTCGCCCGCTCTGTTTGCCGAAGGCGCGATTTTGATCAACAAGCGGGGTGAGCGTTTCAGCGACGAACTCGACAATCCGGCCTTCGCGCTGCCTGACCAGCCCGACAAGATGGGCTACATTCTGCTCGACAAGCGGATGGTGGCATTGTTTTCCGCTTGGCCGCATTTCATCTCGACCGCCCCCGGCCTCGCCTATGCCTATGTGGACGACTATCGGCGCAACCGTTCGGATATTTTCAACGCCGGCGCGACGCTCGATGCTCTGGCATCAAGGCTCGCCATGCCTGCGGCGGTGATGGCCGCGACGGTGCGCGCACACAACGCCAGCGCGGGAAACCGGCCGTTACTCGGCGAAGGCCCATACGTGGCGCTCGGGCCGGTGCGCGCCGTGTTCGTGCATGCGGAAGGCGGGCTCGCGGTCGATCACGAGCATCGCGTGCTGGGTGCGCACGACCTGCCGATCCCGGGACTTTATGCGGCCGGCTCGACCGGGCAGGGCGGCCTTCTGCTCAAGGGGCACGGCCATCATCTCGGCTGGGCCTTCGCGTCCGGTCGGCGAGCGGGACGCAATGCGGCGCTCGCCTGCCGCAGCGCCGATGCGGTGCCCAGAGCATGATCCCGAAAAGTGGTCTCCGGTTTTCGGAAAAGATCACGCTCCAACAAAATGCTAGATTACGCCGTGTCGTCGGCGACCGGAGAGGTGACGACGAGGAAGACCAGATCGACAAGGCCGGTATTCGTGATCGCGTGGTCGACGCCGGGCGGCAGGAAAACAAAGTCGTGCTTGCGTACGACGTGGTCCTCGCCGTCGATGTGCATCAGACCTTCGCCCTCGATCACATGGTAGACCTGCTCCTGCACTCTGTGCCGGTGCACTTTCACGTAGGCCATCGGCTGATACATCGAAATGCGATAGTCGATGTGGCGCGAGCCGGCGGTTTCCGGCATCACCAGGGGCTTCGAAAGCGCGCCGCCAAAATGATCGGGAAACTGGCGCCACGGAACCTCGGCGATGTTGCGGATGAACCATTTGCGTTCTGTTGCCATGGCGTCGTGCTCACCGGTGCGGTCTTTCCAATTCGGAGACGAATACCACAATATCAATTGACGTACAGCATTGTGAGAAATAGCTTCGCGCGCTATCTTCGCTGCCGGCGCGTCATCCTGCCCGAAACACGGCTTTAGCGGTGTCACGTCCGGGGTCGTTCGAGCCGAGGAGCTTGGATCAGGCGTCCAGACCAATTCCGGCTGAGACGGGGCCTGTCCTGGCGGGAAAACGTGGGCTTTTCAAACTATCGTCAGCCGCCTTCCAGAGGAGTTATGATCCGATGTCGACAAGCAACATGCTCAACGGCGCCCAGGTGATTGTCGACTACTTGATTCAAGAAAAGGTCCCGAATGTCTTCGGCCTCTGCGGCCACGGCAATATTCAATTCATTGATGCCTTGTACGAGCGCTCGCACGATATCAAGACGATCTCCGTCCATCATGAAAGCGTCGCCGGCTTCATGGCGGATGTCTATTATCGCGTATCCGGCCGACCGACGGCGACGTTCACGTCGTGCGGACCGGGATCGGCAAACCTGCCGATCTCGCTCGGCAACGCCTTCCTCGACTCGGTGCCGTTCATGGCGGTGACCGGCAATGTGCCGACCAGCCAGTTCAACCGCGGCGCCTTCCAGGAACTCTATCGGCATTATCAGGCCGATTTTCCCTCCACCGTGCGGTCGTATTGCAAAAAGGTGTTCCAGCCGACGCGCGGCGAAATGGTGCCGCTCGCGGTGCGGCAGGCCTGGAAAACCATGGTGACCGGCCGCCCGGGCCCGGTCGTGCTCGACGTTCCTTTCGACGTCTTCATGGAAGCCGCAGCGGAGCAAGCGCCCAAGCCCGAGGAATGGAGCGCCAATATCTCGAGCCGCTGCGGCGCCGAGCCCGAGGGCGTGGTCAAGGCCGTCGACATGCTGCTCGGCGCCGAGCGCCCGACGATTATCGTCGGCCAGGGTGTCCGGTACGGCGGCGCCAGCGCCGATCTGTTACGGTTGGCGGAGCGCCTGCAGATCCCCGTGGCGTCGTCCGCCAGCGGTCTCGGCGCCATCGACACGCATCATCCGCTGGCGCTCGGCCTGGTCGCGCGCGGTGGCCATTACCAGGCGAACCACGCCACGCGCCAGGCCGACGTCCTGCTCGCGCTCGGCGTCCGCTTCGACGATCGCACGTCGAGCTCGTGGATTCCGGGCTATTCCTTCACCATTCCGCCGACGCGGCTCATTCATGTCGACATCGATCCGGAAGAAATCGGGCGCAATTATCCGGTCGCGCTCGGCTTGATGGCCGACGTGCGGACTTTCCTCCGCCAGCTTCTCGCCGAACTCGACCGTCGCGCCGATTTGAACGAGCGCGCCGACGCCCGGCAAAAATGGCTGCAGGCGATCGACGGCTATCGCCAGGAATGGGACAAGTTCGTCGCTCCCGGCTTTTCCGACGACTCGACGCCGATCAATCCGCAGCGCGCTGCGCTGGAGATCGACAAAGGATTGCCCGAGGATGCCATTCTTGTCAGCGATATCGGCGTGCACCACAACTGGCTGTTGGGCTTTTGCAAGCCGCGGCGTCCGGATTCGATGATCGGCTCGATGGGGTTCGGCCCGATGGGCTTCGGTGTTGCCGGCGTGCTGGGCGCAAAATTCGCGGCGCCGGATCGTCCCTGCGTTTCGGTTTGCGGCGACGGCGCGTTCTTCATGCACGCCAGTGTGCTGGGCACCGCGGTGGAATACAATCTGCCCGTCGTCTGGGTGGTGTGGAACAACTACGCCTATGCGTCCATCCGCGGCCTGCAACGCGGCTATTTGGACGGCCGCGAACTGGCCACCGATTTTCACAATCCGACAACGGGGGAACGCTACAATCCCGACTTCGCCGCCATGGCCCGTTCGGCCGGCGTCGAGGGCGTGCGGGTCGATCGGGCCGGAGATCTGGCCGAGGCTGTTCGCACCGGTATCGCGGCCAATCGGCCCTATCTCATCGACGTCGACATTGCCGCCGACATCAATCCCGCCGGCGCCGGCGTCTGGGAGCTTCCCGGCCTCGGGCGCAGCAAGCCCGGAATCGGAACCCGGTATCAACCGACCTGACCGCCGGCGTTGTCAGCGCGCCCGGCCGCGGCGATGACAGGCGTCAAAATAATGCGCGGGCACGGTGTTCGCCGCATAGCCAGCCGCTCCGCCAGCCGGGGCTGCATCGAATGTCGCGACAAATTCCAGTCCAAACACAAGATCGGAAGAGATCGTCCATGATGCTCGCAGGTCAAAAAATTGTTGTTGTAGGCGGCTCGTCCGGCATCGGCCTTGCGACCGCGGAACTGGCCAAGCGTGAAGGCGCCGATGTCGTCGTCGCCTCGCGTAACGCCGAGCGCCTGAAAGCGGTTGCGGAACGGTTGGGTGCGACGGCGATTCCCGCCGACGTCACCAGCGATGAAAGTGTCGCCGACTTATTCGGCGCCTGCGGCCCGGTCGATCATGTCGTGGTCACTGCGGCGCAGCTCCGCTCGGGCCCTTTTAAGACCGTCAGCATGGACGATGTGCGCGCGACAATGGAAAGCAAGTTTTGGGGCGCCTGGCGCGTCGCGCGTTCAGCCGACATTCGTCCCGGCGGTTCACTCACGCTGGTGACCGGCTTCCTGAGCATTCGTCCACGACCAGCGGCTGCGATCGTCGGCGCGGCGAACGGCGCGCTCGAGTCGCTTGCACGCAGCCTGGCCCTTGAACTGTCGCCGGTGCGCGTGAACGCCGTGTCGCCTGGAATCATCGACACACCCATACGCGCCGGGATGCCGGAAGCCGCGCGTCGCGAGATGCTGGCGAAGATCGCAGCCGCCTTGCCCGTTGGGCGGGTCGGCGTAGGCGACGATATCGCGCGGCAAATCCTCACTTTCATGACAATCGGCTTTGCAACCGGGTCCATCGTCTATATCGATGGCGGTGCGCTCATCGCCTGACGTTCAGTCAAAAACGCTGTCCCGGCGGCTTGGCTCGATCAGCATCGGAACGACGACCTACAATAAACGTCGGCGCGTGACGCGATGTCGTAAAAGACGGCGCCATCCGGATTCCATGTCCGGTCGACACACGGCTGAGCCCGGTGGATCCCGATGAGACCCCGATACGCTTCGCAGGTCGCTCGGCCGTGCGCCGAGCGATCTCGCTCGTTTCTTGAACCGCGGGCGGCTTCGGTAGACTGGCGCTTGCGATCCGTCCCCCGGCGCGCCCAGCTGGAGTCGTGGAATGGCCTGGCTCTTGCAAGTTGGGAACGTCGAATGTGACCAAGCACTTCTCTCCGACGGAGCGACCGGATGTCAGGCCAATCCGCAGCCACCCCAGCCGTGCTCGCGATAGGCGGTGCTGACCCCAAGCTTTGCAATCCAGATCTCGCCCCGGTCGGGCCGACCGGGCGCCACTGGGGCTATTTCGACATTTTCGCCATGTGGATGTCGGATGTGCATTCGGTCGGCGGCTATACCTTCGCGGCGAGCCTGTTCTTTCTCGGCCTTACCGGATGGCAGGTGCTCGTGTCGATGGCGGCCGGCATCATGGCCGTCTATTTCCTGATGAATCTGATCGGCGGGCCGTCGCAGAAATACGGCGTTCCGTATCCGGTCGTGGCGCGCATGTCGTTCGGTGTCGTAGGCGCGAATCTTGCCGCCGTCGTGCGTGGCATCGTCGGCATCGTATGGTACGGCGTGCAGACCTATTTCGCATCGAAGGCGGTCGTGGTGCTCGTCATCACGGTCCTGCCGAGCGCGGAGGCATTGCAGCATGACGGCATTCTCGGTCTGACCCGGCTGGGCTGGGCAAGCTTCCTGTTCATGTGGCTATTTCAACTGCTCATCTTTCTCAACGGCATGGAGACGATCCGCAAGTTCATCGATTTTTGCGGACCAGCCGTCTATGTGGTGATGTTTACGCTCGCAATTTGGATAGTTTCGCGCACCGGATTGTCGAGCCTCTCACTGCAGCTCGCCCCACCTGTGGCGGGATCGAGCGTCGGCCACATGGCGAATGCCGCCATGCTGATCGTCGCCTATTTCGCCGCGTTGCTGCTCAATTTCGGCGACTTCTCGCGTTTCGCCAAGGACCGCCAGGCGATGAAGCTCGGCAATTTTCTCGGCCTGCCCATCAATTTCATGGTCTTCGCCATCATCACGGTGATCGTGACGGCGGGCACCGTCAAGGTCTTCGGCGAGGCCATCATGGACCCGGTCCGCATCGTCGAACGGATCGACAATCCGATCATCGTCATCGTCGGTTCGGTGACTTTCATCGTAGCGACCATGGGGATCAACATTGTCGCGAACTTCGTGTCGCCGGCCTACGACATCGCCAATCTCGATCCGCGGCGCATCAGCTTCCGGACCGGGGGATTGATCGCGTCGATCCTCTCCGTCCTGGTTTGTCCTTGGCTGTTCGTGTCGAGCTCGCAGGCGATCACGATCTTCGTCTCGATTTTCGGGGCGGTGCTTGGCCCGTTGTTCGGCATCATCGTGGCTGACTATTACGTCGTGAAACGCCAGCAGGTCGCCATCGAAGATCTGTACACCATGTCGCCTTCCGGTTCGGTGCACTACCAGAACGGCTGGAATCGGGCGGCTCTATTCGCTCTTGGCGCTGCGGGCGCGGTGTCAATCGGGTTAGCGCTGCTCGGGTCCCACGGCGTCGTTCTCAATGTCGGCGATTGGGGCTGGTTGATCGGCGCCACGCTCGGGGGTCTCTTTTATCTGGCAGCGACGCACTGCTTCGGCGAGCGCAGACTGAGCAAGCCGGTGCTGATGTCGAGCCAGTAGTGTTGACCCTTGTCGAGTGACCGGTTCCTCATTGCGCTTCTCTCGTCAAGACTTATGCAAGATCGTGGTCTAATTCTGTGATGGGTGTTCGGCATGCCACTCGCCTTTGCTGACATCGTCTGGCCGGTGACGCGCCGCTATTGGCTTGCCAATGCCCGGATTCCCGCTTGTCTTTTGGCCGGTGCGACGGCGCCGCCCGCGCCGGTCGATGCCGAAGGCGTGGTCCGCGCCGATCTCTTGGTCGATGACGGGAAGCTTGCGCGCATCGAGGGGCTGGATCCTTCGCGCCGTGACAACATTGAACGGGTCGATCTCGGCGGCCGCCAGGTCTGGCCGACGCTGATCGACATCCACACGCATCTGGACAAGGGCCACACCGTCGAGCGCAGCCCGAACGTCGACGGCACGTTCCACAATGCCCGTCTCGCTGCCGCTGCTGACCGCCCGAACTGGACAGCGCCCGATCTACGGCGCCGCATGGCGTTCGGTTTGCGCTGCGCCTATGCGCATGGCGTTTCGGCGATCCGAACCCACATCGACACCTACCCCGATGTGGCCGAGCGAAGTTGGCGCGTGCTGCGCGATCTCCGCGACGAATGGCAAGGTCGGGTCGATCTGCAAGCGGTGGCACTGTGCCCGATAGACTTGCTGGCGGATGAGTTCGGCGATCGCGTGGCTGGCATCGTCGCCAGTTCAAACGGTTTGCTTGGGGGTGTGACTCGGGCGTCGATCGGCAATCATGGAGCGCCGCTCGACAATATCGACGCGCTCTTGGACCGTGTGTTCTCGCTGGCGATACGGCACGATCTCGAAATCGATCTGCACGTCGACGAGACGCACGATCCGGCCGCCGCGACGCTGCCGTTTGTCGCGCGCGCAGCGATGAGGCATGGCTACAAGGGGCGCGTGGTGTGCGGCCATTGTTGCAGCTTGGCGATGCAGCCGGATGCCGAAGTCGATCGCACGCTTGACCTCGTGGCGGAAGCCGGAATCGCGATTGTCACTCTGCCGACCGTCAATATGTACTTGCAGGACCGCAACGAACGCCGCACGCCGCGATGGCGTGGCGTCACCGTGGTCCACGAGATGCTTCGGCGCGGCATCAGGGTGGCGGCCGCCGGCGACAATTGCCGGGACAGTTTCCATGCCTACGGCGATCACGACGCGCTCGACACTTTTCGTCAGGCGGTCCGCATCCTGCATCTCGATCACCCGCTGAGCGGCGCTGCTGCCTTGGTCGGAGCCGCCCCGGCGTCGATCGGAAAATTCCCAGGTCACGGCCAAATGGCGCGCGGCGCGGCGGCCCGGCTCGTCGTATTCAATGCTCGCACCATCAATGAGATCGTGAGCCGGCCGCAATCGGATCGCGTGGTTATCGATCGCGGCGAACGCGTCGGCGCGAAAGTGCCCGACTATGATCAGCTATGGCAGGACGACCGCGTGGACCGATAACCGCCGCGAAGAGCCTTCGCGATTTCAGCGGTGACGAACGAGGGCCGGCAATTCCTCGATCGTGGAGATTTCATGCTCCGGGCCCAACGCCCGGCAGCGTTCCGCTTCGCCGTAGCCGTAAGATACCCAACAGCACGCCATTCCGCTCGCCCGGGCGAATAGAATGTCGGTCTCGGTGTCGCCGACCATCAAGATCTGTCGGCTCTGCAATCGGGAGTATCTCGGAAGGACATATTTCGTTATGAGGGCGGCATCCGGCTTCCGTGGCATGCCGGGCTCGTCGGCCAAGATCAAGTCGACGAAGGGACCGAGCCGGCATTCCTCGATCGAGCGACGGATGGCGGCGACACCCTTGTTGCTGACGATCAGACATTTTGCGCCGCCGCCGTGAAGTTCCTGCAGGACATCTCTGGCGCCGGCATAGGGTTTCAAAAGCGGCGTGCCTTCGTCATGATAGATGGTCCTGTAGACTTCGATCCGTTCGTTCAGCGCGGCGCGATCGTGGTGCAAGGCTTCTTCCAGGATCAAAAACGTATCCGGCAAGGCAAGGCCGCTTCCGACCGTGCGGAAGATCGCTTCGATCGGCGGTGGCGACCGGCCGGATGCCTCGAAGGCGCGTTTGATACAGTGGACGATAGCGGGGCGCGTGTCGAATAGCGTACCGTCGTAATCGAAGACCACCGCCTTGAAGCGGCTCATCGCGGCGCGCGGGGCGTCAATGACCCGCCATGTGCTTGCCGATGGTCGAGCGATCGGTTTCGCCCACGGGCGCCTGATAGTTGATGGTGCCGCCGGACATCACGGCGACCCGGTCGGCAAGCTCCAAAATCTCATCGAGATCTTCCGAGACGAGAAGCACCGCCGCGCCATGATTGCGCTGCTCCATGATCTGGGAGCGTATTTCCACGACCGAAGCGAAATCCAAGCCGAAGCAGGGATTGGCGACGATGAGCACGTCGACCTCGCCGGAAAGCTCTCTCGCCAGTACGGCGCGTTGCACGTTGCCGCCGGACAGATCGGCGATCGATGTTTCCGGCGACGGCGTCTTGACGCGATAGCGCGCGATCAGTTCCCGAGCTTTTTCGCGCATCGGGCCGGGCGACAGCCACCAGCCGAGCTTTGCCGCCGGCGGCCGGTCGAAGGTGCGAAACGCCATGTTCTCGGCAACGGTCATTTTCGGCACGGTCGCGTTCTTCAGCGGCTCCTCCGGCAGTCCGAAAATCTTCAGGCGATAGAAACTGTCGCGGTTCGGTTCGAACGGGTGTTGTTTGATGATGATACGACCGTCGGCGAGTGGCCGCTGGCCGGCGAGCACTTCGACGAGCTCGGATTGACCGTTCCCGGAAACGCCGGCGATGCCGACGATTTCGCCGGCATGGACCTTCAAATTGACCTGATCGAGCGCGCTCATTCCCTCGTCGTCATCCGCATAAAGCGCGGCGAGTTCGAGGACCGTGTCGCCGGCGGGCTTGGTGCCGCGCACGGCACGATCGCGGATCTGCGTGTCGCCGATCATCATGCGCGCCATCGCGTCGGTCGTGAGATCCTTGACCTCGCCGCCGCCGACCTTGCGGCCGCGCCGCAGCACCGTGACGCTGTCGCAGAAGCTCAAGACCTCGCGGAACTTGTGCGTGATCATGATCACCGTTATCTCCTTGCGGTGCGTCATACCGCGCAGAAGACCGAGCATCTCATCGGCTTCGTCCGGCGTCAGCACGGACGTCGGCTCGTCGAGAATGAGCAGCCGCTGATCGAGATAAAGAAGCTTTAGAATTTCCAGCTTTTGCTTTTCGCCCGCCGCCATGGCCGAAACCGGAACATCGAGCGGAACGCGGAACGGCATCCGATCGAGAAACTCCTCGAGCCGGCCCATCTCCTTCTTCCAGTCGATCACCGCCGGAGCGTCGGCCCGGCTGATGACCAGATTTTCGGCGCCGGTGAGCGACGGCACCAAAGTGAAATGCTGATAGACCATGCCGATGCCGAGCGCGCGGGCGTCGCGCGGATTGCGGATCGGCGCTTCGGCGCCGTCGAGCAGGACCTGACCTTTGTCGGCGGAATAGAAGCCCATGATGCACTTGACCAGGGTCGACTTGCCGGCGCCGTTCTCGCCCAACAGGGCGTGGACAGTTCCCGCTTCGACGTTGACGGATACATCGTCGAGCGCCACCAGCGGCCCGAACACCTTGGTCATCCCGACGGTTTGGAGCGAGGGCGCGCGCATCGCCGAGGTGGCGGCCGCATCGGCCGGAATTACCGTCGCAACGGTCATGGCAGACTCTCCACGAAGCTTCTTGAATCGGAAACCGATCCAAATACGCCGCCCTGCATCTTGATCATATTGACCGCGGCGAGGTGATTGCCGTGGTCGGTCGCGCCGCAGCAATCTTCGAGCATCAGGCACTCGAAGCCCCGATCGTTGGCCTCACGCATGGTGGTGTGCACGCAGACATCGGTGGTGATGCCGGTGAGGACGATGTTGCGCCAACCTTTGTTCCGCAACAGCAATTCAAGGTCGGTGGCGCAGAACGAGCCCTTGCCGGGCTTGTCGATGATAGGCTCGCCGGCTTCGGGCTTAAGCTCCGGGATGATGTCCCAGCCCGGTTCGCCGCGCACCAAGATGCGGCCGCAGGGCCCGGGATCGCCGATGCCGGCGCCGATCTGGCGGGAGCGCCAGCGCTTGTTCTCCGGCAGATCGGCGAGGTCGGGGCGGTGGCCTTCGCGGGTATGAATGACGCCGTAGCCCTTTTTGCGCATCGCCTCGAGGACGGAGCGGATCGGTTCGATCGGCGCTCGCGTCAGCGACAGGTCGTAACCCATCTTGTCGACGTAACCGCCTTTGCCGCAAAAGTCGGTTTGCATGTCGATGATGATCAGCGTCGTGTTCTGCGGCGTGATATTGCCGTCGAACGGCCAGGGATAGGGATCGCCGGGGATCGTAGGCATGAGATCCTATTTGGTGATGCTGAGCTCGCCCGGCACGTCACGCGCCGCACGCTTCGAGCCGGCCGACGCGATCATGATGAAGAGCGTCAGGATGTAGGGCGCGGCATTGAAGAAATAGTAGCCTTGGGTAATGCCGACGGATTGCAAAGCGGGACCGATGGCGCCGGCGGCGCCGAACAGCAACGCCGCAATCACGCAGCGGATCGGGCTCCAGCGCGCGAAGATCACCAGCGCTACCGCCATGAGGCCCTGGCCGGAGGACAGTCCTTGGTTCCAGGAGCCCGGATAATAGAGCGACAGGAACGCGCCGCCGACGCCCGCCAGAAAGCCGCCCGCGGTGGTGCTCAGGAAGCGCACCAGATCGACCGACACGCCCATCGCCTTTGCCGCAGGCGCGCTGTCGCCCGTCATCCGGACGATCAGACCCCATTTCGTGTTGGCAAAGGCCCAGGCCATCGCCAAGCCGACGAGGATGCCGACGATCAGCAGCGGATTGATCTGCAGCGCGGTGGCGATTTCCTTATTGCCGGTCCAGGCGCCGAGCGAAAAGGAACCGAGTTGCGGGGCGGACGGCTGAATGTAAGGCTTGCCGAAAAAGAACGCGACGCCGGTGCCGAACAGCATCATGGCGATGCCGACGGCGATGTCGTTCACTTTCGGCAGCTTGCAGATATAGCCGTGCATGGCGCCGAGCACCGAACCGGCACAGCCAGCGGCCAGCACGCCAAGCCACGGCGAGCCGGAATTGTACGAGATCGCGTAGCTGGTCATTGCGCCCAGCACCAACGTACCCTCGAGGCCGAGATTGACGCGACCGGATTTTTCGGTGAGGCACTCGCCGAGTGCGACGAACATGAAGGGCGTCGAAACGCGCAATGCGCCGCCGATGAGCGCCACGATGACGATGACGTATGCGCTCTCGTTCATGTGCGATCAGCCGCTCCGTGGACCTGGAAAATCTTGAAACGCCCATAGAGCGTTTCCGACATCAGCAACACGACAAAGGTCATGCCCTGCAACACCAGGACGGTGGCATCGGGAAGTCCCATGCGACGCTCGATGAGGCCGCCCGAGGCAACGATACCGCCGAACAGGATCGCGACCGGAATGATGGCGAGCGGATTGTGGCGCGCGAGGAACGACACCAGAATTCCGGTATAGCCGTAGCCCGCGGCGAGCGAGGCGTTGGCGCGGCCCTGAATCGCCGCCACCTCGAAGAAGCCCGCAAGACCGGCGCAGGCGCCGGCGATCGCGCAGCAGATGATGATCAGCTTGCCCACCGGCAGGCCCTGCGCCAGCGCGGCCCGCGCGTTGCCGCCGGCGACGCGAACGGCGAATCCGAACGTCGTCCGCGACAGCAGGATGTAAAGCGCGATCGCCAGCACCACCCCGGTCAGCAGTCCCCAATGCACGTCGGTACCGGGCATATGACCGACCATATAGGCGTCGCCGATCGGCATCGTCGAAGGCTTGTTGGGATTGGTGAGATCGCGCAGCGAGCCCTCGACGAAGAAATTCATGATGGCGATGCCGATATAGGTCATCAGCAACGATGAAATCGTCTCGTTGACGCCGCGCGCATAGCGCAGATAGCCGACGATGCCGATCCAGAATCCGCCGATCAGCATGCCCGTCAACGCCATCAGGCACAGCGTCAAAAGCGGCGGCGCGTGGCCGACCACCAGCGGTATGGCGACAACCGCGGATGCGAAGCCGCCGAGCACGAGGGCTCCTTCGCCGCCGATGATGACGAGACCGATGCGGGCCGGCAGCGCCACGCAGAGCGCGGTCAGGATCAGCGGCGACGAACGTTGCAACGTGTTCTGCAGCGAGAACGAAGTGCCGAATCCGCCGCGCTCCACGAGCTGGAAAAATTCGGCGGGAGACTTTCCAAGCGCCAGCAACAGGATCGAAAACAACACCGCCGTAATTCCGAGCGCCAGCAACGGAATGACGACATATTCGGCGCCGCGACGCAGCCGGATGGAAAGATCGCCCATACGGTTGGAAGTGATCGCTGTCGGATGCAGCGGCTCTGCGATGTCAGCCATGCTGTGCTACGGACTCCCGGCCTTCAGATCGACGCGAAGACGCCCCGCCAGGCCGTGCGGCAGAGGCGCCTCCGCCGCGCGGCTTGGCAGTCAGGCGATGGCGATCAGGTGATCGAACCTTGGACGCCGTCGAGCAGATAATTCATCTTGTCCAGGAACGGATCGAGATTGTCGTAGGTCTTGCTGATGACGACGTTGCCTTTGTTGTCCTTCAGCGGGCCGACATAGATCGGCTTCTTGGCCTTGAGCTCGGCGATCGCCTCGGTCGCGGCCTTGCGTGCCGCGTCGCTCGCGCCGGCGCCGAACGGAGTATTCTGCACCATGTCGGATTCATAGCCGCCGCTGACCATGTTCGGCAGGGCATTGCCGGCGGTGAGGTCCGCCGCATAGCCCTTGTAGATCGTGATCCATTTGTATTCGGCGCCGGTGATGAAGCCGTTCGGGGCGAGCGGCGCCTGGGAGGCATTGTGACCGCAGGTCTTGACGCCGCGTTTCTCGGCGGTCGAGATCACGACTTTCGGACTATCGACGTGGCAGGTGATCACGTCATTGCCGGCATCGACCAAGGCGTTGGTCGCTTCGGCTTCGCGGACCGGGAGCGACCAGTCGCCGGTGAAGATCACTTGGACCGTCGCCTTCGGGTTGGTCGTTCTGGCGCCCAGCAGGAACGAGTTGATATTGCTCAGCACCGAGGCGATCGGCTTGGCGGCGACAAAGCCCAGCTTGTTCGATTTGGTGGACAGGCCGGCGGCGACGCCGTCGACATAATGCGCCTGATTGAGGTAGCCGAAATAGCTGCCGAGGTTCTTCGGCAGGGCCGGCGTCCAGAGCGGTGCGGCGTGGCGGAATTCGACTTTTGCATATTTTTTGGACAGGTCGACCATAAAGGGATCAAAGTAGCCGAACGAAGTCCCGAGGATGATGTTGGCGTTGTCCAAGTTGACCATCGACTCCATGGTCTTGGCGCAGGCGTCGGTCTCGGGAACGTTTTCCTCCTCGACGACGGAGACGCCCGGAATGGTCTTCAGCGCGGCGGCCGCGACCGCATGGGCCTGGTTCCAGCCGAAATCGTCACGTGGACCCACATAAACGATACCGATGGTGACGCCGGCGGCACGGGCAACCCCGGCCAACGATCCGCCTGCCACCACGGAAGCGGCGCTCGCCTTAAGAAACGTGCGCCGGTCGAACTTCAAAAGTGCCATTTTGACCCTCCAGGAACTGTTTTTGCGCCACAGCTAGCGCCTAATGTTTGCAAGCATCATGCCATTACCTTTTTACCGCCAACCCTTTCATGGCAGTGCGGTTTTGGATCGGGCATTTGCGCGAAGCGGGGGATGTTGGATGCTATTGATCTTCGCGGTCCAGGATCAGGCGAGCGGGCCGCGGTGCGGCGGGTTGTCAGAGAGGTCTGGGCGCCGCCGGCTCATTTGTGCCCGATCTGCCATACGCCGTCATGGAGTGCGGCAGCTTCATCCTCGAGCATAGGCCCGATGACTTCGACCGGACGCTGACCGGCGGCAAAAACCATGCGGCAGGGCAAATCGAGCGTCGGATTCTCAGCGTGGTTCCCGGTGATGGTCTTTAGGCGGCGCTCTGTCATTCCGAAGACAACACGTCCAATGCCGGCCCAGTAGATCGCGCCGGCGCACATCGCGCAGGGTTCGGCGGATGTATAAAGCGTCGAGCCGGCAAGGACTTCCGGGGCAAGCTGCTTGGACGCCTGGGTGGCGAGCAGCCGCTCCGCGTGTCCCGTCATATCGCGGTCCGGCAGAAGTCCATTCTCGGTCTCGATGAGCACCTCGCCCGCCAAGTTCACCAGGATGGCGCCGAAAGGATGGTTGCCGCGCGTGCGCGCGCGCCGGGCCACATCGAAACTCCGGCGCAGAAACGTCTCGTCATCGCGCTGCGGCAAGGCTTGCTTCACTCGTCTTCAGGTCGTGGTAGCGAATTTATCGGCTATGGCGCTGAAAATACGGTCGGGCTTGAAGGGGGTCGCACAGAACCGAATTCCAGTCGCGTCCTTTAGCGCGTTGCCTATCGCGGCACCGACCGGATTGTACGGACTCTCGCTCATCGATTTTGCACCGAACGGCCCTACAGCATCCGATGTGTCCGCGAACAACACCTCGGTGCGGGGAACGTCGCCAAACTGTGGAAGATGGTAGTTGCGGAAGGTCGGATTGACGACCCGCCCAGTATCGTCGATCACGATTTCCTCGTAGAGCACGGCACCGAGCGATTGCGCGACGCCGCCTTCGACCTGGCCGCGACACTGCATCGGATTGATGACGCGGCCGGCGTCCGCGGCGTGCACGCTGCGAAGGATCCTGATCGCGCCGGTGCGCTTGTCGACCGCAACGCGGAATGCCTGGACGTTGAAGGCGACGGAGCGGGGCGTTCCGGTAAACTTTCCGGTGGCCGCGAGACGCCGTCCCGCAGCGCGTGCCGCCGCGGCCAGGTCGACAAGTCCGATACTTTGGCCGACGGCCTCTACCGCGCCCGCAACGAGCGACCAGGTCGCCGGTACGCCGCCGGCGTGCTCCACCGCAAAGCGCAAGATTTCCTCGCGCAACGCTTCGCATGCGAGTTGCGTGGCCCGACCCGCCACGACGGTCCCGGTACTGCCATAGGCGCCGGTATCGTGGCCGCCATTGTCGGTATCGGAAGCGAGCACATGGATGTTGTCGATCGTCGTGCCCAGCGTGGTGGCGGCAATCTGGTGATGGACGGTATTGGTGCCGTTGCCGAACTCCGCCGTGCCGACCGCCAATTCGTAGCTGCCATCGTCCCGTAAGGCCACGCTGGCATCGGCAAGATGGCCGAACGGTGGGACGGTATCGATCATGCCGAGCGCCACACCCTGTCCGACCAGCCAGTCGTCGGATGGCGGCGGGGAAATTCCGCCGCCACGTTCGATCGCGTCCTTGACCAATGCGAGGCATTGATCGAGGCCATAGCTGCCGTATTGGACGTCACGGCCTTCCTCGGAACCGGTCGAAATCATCGGATCGCCGGGATGCACCACGTTGCGCTGACGAAATTCGATCGGGTCGAAGCCGATCTTGCGGGCGAGCTCGTCCATCGCCGATTCAACGGCAAAATTGGTTTGCGGCAACCCATAGCCGCGAAAGGCGCCCGCCGGCACGGTATTGGTATAGACAACGACGGCATCGATCTTCTTGTTGGCGCAGTTATAAACGGCGACGGCTTCGCCGCAGGCGTGGTTCAGCACCGCCGCGCCGTGGTTGCCATAGGCGCCGGTATTCGACAGGACATGCATTTCCATGGCCGTCAAACGGCCGTCGCGGCGCGCTCCGGCTTTAATGCGCACGCGCATCGGATGCCGCGTCGTCGCGCCGATGAATTGCTCCTCTCGGGTGAATTCGAGCTTGACCGGGCAGCCGGTTTTGAGCACGGCGAGCGTCACGACGTCCTCGACCAGCATTTCCTGCTTGGCGCCAAAGCCTCCGCCCATACGCTCGCAGAATACCCGCACCTCGGCCGGTTCGAGCCCGAAAATGCCGCACAGCGCCCGTCGCGTGAGAAACGGCGTCTGCGTGCTCGAGCGGATGTTGAGGCGCTGCTTTTCGTCGAGCCAGCCGATCGCGCAATGTGTCTCCAAATGCGCGTGCTGGACCCGTTGGGTGACGTAGCAGCCCTCGTACACGGTGTCGGCTTGGGCAAATCCAATCTCGACATCGCCGACGTGGCTGTGGATCTCCGCCAGTATATTGCGCCGCGGATTGCCGATACGCGATTCCGGGCCTTTGTCGTGCACGACCGGCGCGTCCGGTTGCATCGCTTCTTCCGCGTCGAAAACGGCCGGAAGAACTTCGTAATCCACCGTAAGCTTGCGGCAGCCGGCTTCGGCCGCCGCTTCGCTCTCCGCGACTACCGCGGCGACCCGCTGGCCGACGAACCTTACGACGCTGTCGAAAACGGCGGTGTCGTCCGGATCGGCGGTTTCAATTTCATGCCTGGCGCTCGAATAAAGTTTCGCCGGCGCATCCTCCCAGGTCAGGACGGCAAACACGCCCGGAACTGCCAAGGCATCATCCCTGCGGATCGATTTGATGCGCGCATGCGGGTGCGGCGAGCGCAACAGCTTCATGTGCAGAAGCCCTGGCGGCGCGAAGTCCATCGTGTAGCGGGCGGTGCCGGTGATGACGGCACGAGCCGCCGGCGCCGGCACGCTGCGACCGCAGGCTTGGCCCGCTTCGGCTCGCTCTATGGCCGAGACGCCGCGAATGGCGTCTTCGATGGAACCATAGCCGGTGCAACGGCAAATATTGCCTTTCAGGGCCCAGGCCAGATCCTGTCGCTGCGATTGGTTCAAGCTTGCAGCCGTCATGATCATGCCGGGCGTACAGAAGCCGCATTGAAAACCCTGAGCTTGCAGGAAGGCCTGCTGCATCGGATGCAGTTCGCCGTTTTGCGCCAGACCTTCGATCGTGGTGACCGCACGGTCCTCGGCGCGAAAGGCAGGATAGAGGCAAGAATGCACCGGATCGCCGTCGACCAGCACGGTACAGGCCCCGCAATCGCCGGCGTCGCAGCCTTTTTTCACGCCGAAACACCCGAGTTCGCGGAGAAAAGTGCGCAGGCACTGTCCGGGCCGCGGCCTTGCATCGAATCGCCGTCCGTTCACGAGAAAGCTCATGCGGCGCCCGCACCGTTTGTGGCGAGCTCGCCGCGAATCTCTTCGGCGAATTGCAGTGTCACGTGCCGGCGCCATGCCGGGGCGCCGTGGAGATCGTTGTAATAGTGTTGCCTTGGAATCTCGGCTTCCAGCGTTTCGTGCAGGGCGGCCTTGTTCGGCAATGCTGCAAACGACAGGCGGACCGGGCGCGGCGTTGCGGCGGTCACGGTCAGCGCAAACGATCCGTCATCCGGCGACAGCGTTCCGACCAGGAGCGCCCCGGAACGCCCGAGTGGACTGAGCGAGATTTGGCGGAACGCCGTGCGCCGGCGTAGCGACGGTAGCGGCAGGTCGATGGCGCGCAGCAATTCGCCCGGCCTGAGCGCGTTGTGCTGGGGTCCCAAAACGAAATCGAGAACCGCAACGCGCCGCTCGTCGCCCTCCGGCGTCCAGATCGTGCACACGCCGTCAAGCGCGGACGTGAGCGAGATCATCGGTCCCGCCGGCAATGCCATGCAGAGGTTGCCGCCGACGGTTGCCATGTTCCAAATTTTGAAAGAAGCAAGAAACGACCGACAACATTGATTGAACAGCGGCGTTGCCGTCCAATTCGCGGGAAATGACATGCCGTCGAGCTCGGCGATCCTGCAAGTCGCGGCGATGCGCAGGCCTCGCTCGGTCGTCTCCAAGGCCGGCCAGCCCAAACCGGCGATATCGATCAGCCTCGAGACTTTCAGCTGCGGCTCGGAAAACAGCCACGTGCCACCGGCGAGCCAGGCATCGCCTGCGCTCCATGCCGGCATATCCGCGCGGCTGCGCGGCCTTGCGATTTCGGTGATGGTATTAAGGTCCATCGCGATCCACGTTGCACATTTCATGCCGCCGGCCGATGGCGGCGCTTAAAGCGCCGGCCGGCCCGCGATATAGGTTTGGCGCACGGCGCGGTCGTCGCCCATCGTCATCAGAACGAAGAGTTCCTCCTCGAGGGTTCGCGCCACTTCCATGCGATGCGCCATGGCGTGGGTCGCACGCGCATCAAGCACGACAAGATCGGCAAAGGCGCCGGGCGCAATTATGCCGATCTCGTTGTCGAGACCGAGGGCTGCCGCATTGCCGCGCGTCATCAGATCGAATGCTGCGAGCGCCGGTAGATTCTGCCCTTGCAACTGCAGCACTTTGTAGCCTTCGGCCGCGGTCCGCAGCATGGAGTAGGACGTGCCGCCTCCGACATCCGTAGCGAGCGCGATGCGCACGCCCGCGGCGGCGAACCGTTGGTAGTTGAACAGCCCGCTGCCGATGAAGAGATTCGACGTCGGACAGAACACTGCAACGGACCGGGTGTCACGCATAAGCGCGACTTCGGTCTCGTCGAGATGGATGCAATGTCCCATGAGAGAACGCGGGCCAAGCAGGCCGAAGCGATCGTAAACGGCGGTATAGTTCGCGTCTTTGGGGAACAGCCGCTTGACCGTGGCGATCTCATCGCGGTTCTCGTCGAGATGGGTCTGCATCAGGACGGTCGGAAATTCCTCGAGCAGAGCACCGGCGGCTGCAAGTTGCTCGTCGGTCGAGGTAATGGCAAAGCGCGGCGTCACGGCGTAACGCTGGCGCCCGGTGCCGTGCCAACGGCGGATGAGGTCGCGGCTCGCGGCAATCGCATCGCGCGCCGGCTCGAGCAGCCCTGGCGGGCCGTTGCGGTCCATGATCGCGGTGCCGGCGATCATGCCGACGCCGCGGCGATGCGCGGCGGTGAACAGGGTGTCGGCCGAGTCCGGGTGCGCCGAGCAATAGGCGACGGCAGTGGTCGTTCCGTTTCGCGCGAGCTCGTCGAGGAAGAATTCGGCAATGCGCGCCGCGTGTTCGGGGTCTCCGAATTTCTGTTCCTCGACGAATGTGTATTTCTCCAGCCATTCGAGGAGCTGTGCGCCATAGGACGCGATCACCTGGGTCTGCGGATAGTGGATGTGCGGATCGATGAAGCCCGGCACGATCAACGCGCCGGGATGGCGGTCAACCAGGGTCCCCGCCGGCAGCCGCGGCGCGATCTCGTTCGCCGGTCCTGCGGCTTCGATCCGTCCGCCATGAGCGAGCACCATGCCGTCTTCGATATAACGATAGCTTTGGGTGTCGCCGGGACCGTTCGGCGCACGCAAGAAGGTCAAAAGCCGGCCGCGGATCGCACGCGAATCGCCGTCTGCCATCTCTTGATCACTTCCCCGGCGCGCCGGATGCAAGCCAGGAGGCGAGGACAAGCCGCTCCTGCGGCGTCATCTCGGTGATGTTGCCCGGCGGCATCGCCCGCGAGCGCACGGCAACGAGATCGATCAACGGGGCATGCCGGCGGATTTGCTCGTCGGTATCGAGCATAACGCCCTTCGGCGCCGCCGGTATGCCGTCCCACACCGGTTCGGCGGCGTGACACATGCTGCAGCGGGACATCACGATATCGGCCACTTGTTTGAATTTGGGGGCCGGCTGCAATGCGCCGAACTCGATATTCGACCCGGCTGCGGACAGCCAGGCGATGGCGGCCATGCCTCCTGCCGCCACGGCCCAGGTCCACCACGGGCTGCCTTTGCCCTCGTGGCGCGAGTTGAAGAAGTGGCGGATGACCGGGCCGATGAGAAGAACGATCGCGACGATCAGCCAATTATATTTGGTCGCAAAAAACAGCGGGTAGTGATTGCTGAGCATCAAAAAGACGACGGGAAGCGTCAGATAGTTGTTATGGACCGAGCGCTGCTTGCCGAGCTGGCCCCAGACCGGATCGGGCTCCTTCCCGGCGATCATCGCGTCGACCGTCTTGCGTTGATAGGGAATGATGATGACGAAGACATTCGCCACCATGATGGTGCCGATCAGCGCGCCGATCTGCGTGAAAGCGCCGCGGCCGCTGAAGACATGGGTGAAGCCGTAGGTCAGCGCCACCAAAAAGACGTAGCCGACCAGCGCCAATGCCACTTCATGGCGGCCGAGCGGCGACCGGCACAATCCCTCGTAGGCAAGCCATGAAATGGCGAGGCTGACGAAGGCGATCCCCGCCGCTTGTGTCGCGGTGAGATTGAGCACGGAGGTGTCGATCAGAAACAAGTCCGCGCCGAGGTAATAGACGACGACGAGCAGCGCGAAGCCGGAGAGCCAGGTCGTATAGGCTTCCCACTTGAACCAGGTCAGGCTGTCCGGCATTTGCGCCGGCGCGACCAGGTATTTCATCATGTGGTAGAAGCCGCCGCCGTGAACCTGCCATTCGTCGCCCTTGACGCCGGCGGGCAGGCCGGGACGCGGCTTGAGACTGAGGTCGAGGTGGATGAAGTAGAATGAGCTGCCGATCCACGCGATGCCGGCGACGACATGCAGCCAGCGGAGAATGGCGCTCACGTTTTCGATGAGCACAGGCTCCACGATGTGGGCCTCCTTCTCTTGCGACCGGCAGATTCAGCATGCCAGACGCGCAACGATCTTTTCAAGCATTTCCGCGCTGAAGTTTGATCAGCTTCGACGCGAGGAGTTGTCCCTGCCGCAGAAACGAACATGCCCGGCAGGAGGCCGGGCATGTGAGTGTCGAGAACGGAGAGTGATTATTTGAAGTGGTAGGTTGTGCCGATATAAGCCGAGCTCTCGATCGAGGTGCTCGGAGCGATCTGCGAGAACAGGGGCGCGTTATGATCGGTGCCGAATTTATTGTACCAGTAGCGGTAACCGATATAGGTGTCCCAGATGCCAGGCTTGCTCCAGAACACCTTCGATGCGTCGAGGGTCAAGCGAGCATCCTGAAACACTTCGACCTTGGTTTCTTCGTTGGCAAGCTGAGCAGCCACGCCAGCCGCGGTAAGCGGAAACGCGAGCGCATTGGTATTGCCGCTCGATATGCCGGTCCCCTTGGGGAACGTCACGTTGGTTACATCGATAAAGGTGACTGGCCAAGGCAGGAACTTGAGCGGCTCGGACACGAACAATTCTAGTTTCGGCGTCCAATGGAAGTAGCGATCGCCGTTATAGGGGCCGCCGAAGCCAGCATTGCATGCGCCGTTCGAAGCAACGCCGAAGCTGACGTTGCCGCAGTTGTCGAAGTTGTTATGCGCGTATTCTTTCTGCGCCAACACGCCCAGCAATACCGTGCCTGGCAGATTCAAATTTATGTTCACGCCGATATCGTATTGCTTGGTGTTCGCGGACAGGTAATTCGACTGGATATCGACGAATCCGCCAAACTCAATGCCAAGGTCGGTGAAAAGCGGATTGCTGAATGCCTTGCTATGGGTCAGTTCGTTCAAGCCTAGAGTACTGCGGAAAAATCCATCGAATTCGTTATCGCCCTGTGCGTGGGGAACGCCTAGAATCGGATCATTGTCGCTGTACATGTTGTAGTCGAGATGGATCAAGTTTGTGCCGTATTCCCACACGTCGAAGTGATCGATGCTGAAGTCATAGCGGTCCAGGAGACTGTGTGTTCCGACGACACCGCCGAGCACAGAACCTGCGCTGCCGGCAACACCTGGATCAGTCGCCGATGGGAACCACGTAAAGCTCACCGACGTGTCGTTCACGAAGAAGAACGGCGACGCTTTCGGCGTCGGCGTCGGCGCCGCTTTGGTCGGTAAATCCGCCGCGAGAGCGAACCCGCCGGCCGAAATCGAAACAAGCGCGGCTAATGCAAGCGCTTTTGCATTCAGACTAACACTACGGTTTTTCACGACGGCCCCCTGCCAATTCATGGTGGTCCCCTGCATTGCGACGCCCTCAAAACTGGGTCAACAAACCGCTCCGCGCGGGTCGTTAACTTTCATCATCAGATTACGTGCAGCCGCTTGCGCTAAAAGCACGTAGTTTGGGCATGTTTTTGCCGCTTTTTTGAAAGGTCGGGCAAAGCCAAGCTGCTCACGGGACACATGTGGAATAGATTTCTCGGCGGGCGCCGCTCGATAATTCATTGAAGAATATTAATTATTCAAATTATGCGACGGACGGTAAGACGGTAAGGGATAACGCAATTATGCTTCTGTGCGGTCGTAACGAACCGCCTAATTTTTGACTGCGCGCGGTAGTTGAACCCATGAATTGTGTCCAATGTGACAAAATAGAGACACATGTCTACCTGCTTTCAGGAATTAAACGCGAAGTCTTCCCCAAAACCGCCCTGGCGGCTCCGCGCGGGTGGGCGAATCGTCGCCCCCCCCCCCCCACAGTCGCTCGTAGATTTGCGATAGATCACGGCGAGACAGATCTTGCCATCCATACCTGGAAACGCGCAGGTCGGCCGTGGTATCGGCTTGGAATTTCCCATTCATGACGACTTTTTAGGCACGGATTGCCGCTATTTGCCTTCTTTTGTTGGCTCGGATTTTGTCTGATGATGTCGAAGTGATGCGGCAGACTCCGACTGCGGCAATCCCTGCACTGCCGGATACGCGCAGCGACCCCAATGCATGATGTTCTGCCACCAGGTGCTTCGTTTGGAACTGAGCCGCTGTTGAGAGCGATCGGCATCACCAAGCGGTACGGTTCGTTCCTGGCCAATGACGGCATCGACCTCGATCTGTATCCGGCCGAAATCCACGCGCTGCTCGGCGAAAACGGGGCCGGCAAGTCGACGCTCGTCAAAGTAATGTACGGCCTCATTCAGCCGAGCGCCGGTGAATTGCAATGGATGGGACAAAAACTTGTCTTGACCGGCCCGTCCGAAGCGCGCGCGCTCGGCATTGGGATGGTGTTCCAGCACTTTTCTCTGTTCGAGAATCTGACGGTCGCGGAGAACGTGGCGCTCGGGCTTGCCCCGACGGAATCCTTTACGGCCATGTCCGAGCGGCTGGAAGAAACCGCCCGGGTCTATGGCTTGCCGCTCGATCCCAAGCGAGAGGTCTGGCGGCTCTCGGTCGGCGAGCGGCAGCGCATCGAGATCGTGCGCATGCTGATGCAGAATCCGAAGCTCCTGATCCTCGACGAGCCGACGGCGGTGCTCACGCCGCAAGAGGCCGATCAGCTTTTTGTCGTGCTCGACCGGCTCAAAAGCGAAGGGCGAGCCATCCTTTACATCAGTCACAAACTCGACGAGGTCAAACGGCTCTGCGACACCGCGACCATCCTGCGCGGCGGCAAGAAGATTTCGACTTGCGATCCGCGCCGGGAGACCGCCGCGTCGCTTGCGCGCATGATGGTCGGCGCCGAGATCGGCGAGGTGAAAGCGGCGTCCGGCCGCGGCGTGTCGGTGCCGCGGCTCGTGATCCATCAGCTTTCCCTGCAACCGGACGATCCGCACGGAACGCACCTCGACCAAGTGTCGCTCGAGGTGCGGGGCGGGGAGGTTGTCGGTATTGCGGGAGTCTCCGGCAACGGTCAGGACGAGTTGTTTGCAGCGCTGTCGGGAGAGCGTCTATCGCCGAGCGGCGGAGCCATCGTGATCGACGGCCTTGCGGCGGGGCTGCTCGGCGTGAACGAGCGCCGACGCATGGGCGCGGCCTTCGTACCGGAGGAAAGGCTCGGTCACGGTACCGCGCCGCGGATGAAATTGTCCGAGAACGCGCTGCTCACCGGCCATGCCGCAAGCGGCATGGTCAAGCACGGTTTTGTCAATAGGCCGGCAACGCTTGCCACCGTCGACCGCACCACCGAGACTTTCGACGTGCGCAAGGCCAAGCGCGATCCGGAAGCGCTCAGCCTGTCCGGCGGCAATTTGCAAAAATTCATCGTCGGCCGCGAAATCCTGCGCGAGCCCGGCGTGCTGGTGGTGAGCCAGCCGACCTGGGGCGTCGATGCCGGCGCGGCGGCGACCATTCGCCAGGCCCTCATCGATCTCGCCGCCCGCGGTGCCGCGGTTCTGGTCGTGAGCCAGGACCTCGACGAACTTGCCGAGATCGCGGACCGCATCGCGGTGATGTTCCACGGCCGCTTGTCGTCGCCGCTCGATGCCGCCGACGTGACGCGCGAGAAGCTCGGCTTGCTGATGGGCGGCGCCAAAGCCGGCGAGGCGCCCAGCGCCGAGGAGGCAAGCCATGCAGTTGGCCCTTGAACGCCGCGCCGAACGCTCCACCGTGATCGCGATCGCTTCGCCGTTGATCGCGATCGCGCTGACGCTGGTGACCATTGCGGTGCTGTTTGCGATTCTCGGCAAGAATCCCATCGAGGCCCTGGACGTTTACTTCCTCGAGCCGCTGTTGGATCCCTATTCGCTGGGCGAGATCGTCGTGAAGGCGACGCCCTTGGTGATGATCGCCATCGGCCTGTCGCTCTGCTATATCGCAAATATCTGGAATATCGGCGCCGAGGGGCAATTCCTCATCGGCGCCGTGACCGGAAGCTGGCTCGCCGTCCGCACCAACGGCACCGATGCGGGCCACTGGGTGCTGCCGGCCATGCTGGTGCTTGGCGCGCTTGGCGGCGCGCTCTACGCGCTCATTCCGGCGATCTGCAAGGTGCGTTTCGGCGCCAGCGAAATCCTCACTAGCTTGATGCTGGTCTACGTCGCCAATTTCGGCATGGACTATCTGGTGCGCGGCCCGTGGCGCGACCCGCATGGGCTGAATTTCCCGACCACGGCCGAGTTCGATCCGGTCGCCACCGTGCCGACGCTGTTCGAGGACAGCCGAGTCCACGCCGGCTCCCTCGTCGCCTTGGCGGTCGTGATGCTGGCGACGGTGCTGCTCGGCCGCACCATCATGGGATTTGAAATCCGCCTGGTGGGCGCAGCGCCTAAGGCCGCGCGCTTTTCCGGATTCAATGCCGACCGGCTGGTGCTTTTCACCTTTGCGGTTTCGGGAGCGCTGGCGGGGCTCGCCGGCATCATCGAGGTGGCGGGGCCGGTCGGGCATCTGCAGCCGGATATATCGCCAGGCTACGGTTTCACCGCCATCATCGTCGCGTTTCTCGGCAGGCTCAATCCGATCGGCATATTGATCGCGGGCCTGTTCCTGGCGCTGACCTTCATCGGCGGCGAAAATGCCGAAATCGCAATCAAGGTGCCGCTCGATCTCACCAAGGTGTTCCAGGGCATCTTGCTGTTCTACGTGCTCGCCTGCGATTCACTGATCGTCTATCGCATCCGCCTTATCGGCACGTTCCGGAAACTCGCCCATGCAGATGTTTGAAGCCATCATGCTGTCGGTGATCGCCGCTTCGACGCCGCTCCTTCTGGCGGCGGCGGGAGAACTCGTGGTCGAGCGCTCGGGCGTGCTCAACCTCGGCGTCGAAGGCATGATGATCATGGGCGCGGCCTGCGGCTTTGCCGGCGCCTATGTCTCGGGGTCGGTCATTATCGGCGCGCTCTGCGGCGTGCTGGCGGGCGCGGCCATGGCGGCGATTTTCGCGGCGCTCACCCTCGGCCTCGCCGTCAACCAAGTGGCGAGCGGTCTTGCGCTCACCATCCTCGGCACCGGTCTGTCGGGATTGATCGGCGCGGGTTTTGTCGGCCAGAGGATCACGCCGGCCCCGCAACTTCATCTCCCGGTCCTGACCGATCTGCCGTTGCTCGGCCGAATCCTGTTCGGTCAGGACGCTTTCGTCTATTTTTCCATCGCGCTGGTGATCGGCATTTGGTTGTTTCTGTACCGCACGCGCGGCGGTCTGGTGTTGCGCGCCGTCGGCGACAACCACACCTCGGCGCATGCGCTCGGCTATCCGGTGCTCAGGATTCGCATGCTCGCGGTGCTGTTCGGCGGCGCTTGCGCAGGGCTGGCCGGCGCCTTTTTGCCGCTCGCCTATACGCCGTTCTTCATTCCGGGCATGACCGCCGGGCGCGGCTGGATCGCGCTCGCTCTGGTCGTTTTCGCATCCTGGCGGCCGGGCCGGCTGGTCGGCGGCGCCTACCTGTTCGGAGCGGTGACCATCCTGCAGCTTCATGCCCAGGCGCTCGGCCTCGGCATTCCATCGCAGTTGATGTCTTCGCTGCCCTATCTTGCCACCGTGATCGTTCTGGTCTTGATTTCTCGTACACGCGGCAGCGCCGGGTCTGCCGCGCCAGCGTCTCTTGGTGTGGTCTTTGTGCCGGACCGCTGAACTTCGCCGCGAGCGCGCTCGACGGGCGCTTCGCAGGTGGGGATCTGAGAATCCCGTCGTCCAACCCGGAGTTAAATCATGAAAAATCGAATAGCCATCGCTGGGGCGACCGCACTACTGGCGATCGCTGCCGCAACGTTCGGCGCGCCGGCCGCCGAGAAATTGAAAGTCGGATTCATCTATCTCGGGCCGGTCGGCGATTTCGGCTGGACCTACCAGCACGAGGTCGGCCGGCAGGGCCTGGTGAAGGCGATGGGCGACAAGATCGACACCACCTATCTGGAGAACGTCAACGAAGGACCGGACTCCGAACGCTCCATCGAACAGCTCGCCCGCGCCGGCCACAAGCTGATCTTCACGACGTCGTTCGGCTATATGGACCCGACCATCAAGGTGGCGAGCAGGTTTCCCAAGGTCGATTTCGAACATGCCACCGGCTTCAAGCGCGCCGCAAACGTGAGCACCTATTCGGGTCGCTTCTACGAGGGCCGCTATATCCAGGGCATCATCGCCGCCAAAATGTCGAAGGTGGGCGTGTTGGGCTACATCGCTTCGTTCCCGATCCCGGAAGTGATCTCCGGCATCAATTCGACGATGCTCGGCGCGCAGACCGTCAATCCGAATATCAAGGTCAAGATCATCTGGGTGAACAGCTGGTTCGATCCCGGTAAGGAAGCGGACGCCGCCAAGGCGCTCGCCGATCAAGGGGCCGACGTGCTGATGCAGCACACCGACTCGCCGGCCGCCATGCAGATTGCTGCCCAGCGCGGTATTCTCGCGTTCGGTCAGGACTCCGACATGATCAAATTCGGGCCGAAGAGCCAGCTCACCGCGATCGTCGACAACTGGGCACCGTATTACATCCAGCGCACCAACGACGTGCTCGACGGCACCTGGAAGTCGACCGATACATGGGGCGGCCTGAAATCGACGCTGGTGGTCATGGCGCCCTATACCAACATGCCCGACGACGTGAAGAAGATGGCGACGGACACGGAGGCGGCGATCAAAGCCGGCACCTTGCATCCGTTCAAGTGCCCGGTCGTCGATCAAGACGGCAAGACGATCGAATGCAAAGGCGACGGCCATCTCGACGACGGTCAGATCCTGAGCATGAACTTCTACGTCAAGGGCGTGGACGACAAGATTCCCGGCAAGTGATGGTCCGATAGACCCTCGCTCCGCGGAATCGTTCGCTTTGCTTGATTGTTGCTGCGGGCCGAAGCGCCGCTGACCGGAATCTTGTCCCGGTGAGCGCGCTCCGGCCCGCTCCGTTCTTATCGACCCATCAGCGTCCGCCGATCGGCCGGCAAAGCCGGATCACTGGTGCCAAGGACATCACTGCTGCCAAGGGCCCTGGAGATCGAGGTCGTAGCAGGTCTCATTGTACGGATCGTAGGCGCCGGCGGGGAAACCACGCAGCTTTCGATCCGCCAAGGCAATAGTTCCATGCCGTTGTTGCATCGAGTTGCCTGCGCATTGCCGCCTCGATGATGTCATTTCAACATAAGCTCCATGACCGCGACGAGCTTTTTGTCGCGGTTCGCTTTGCAATAGTCGATGACGTTGTGAATATTGTACCTTATTCGCGACAGGTTTATGCCTCGGCCTTTCGCCAACCCGTTGTACCAGCCGCTATACCAGGCGAGCAGCAACTGGGCTTCGTCCGCGGACGCTCCGTCGAGGTGAGCGCAGGTGAGCTGCCGGACGTCCATGTTTCCGTTGGCGTCGGCATATCTCGCCAGAAACGGCGGAGCTGGTGGCCCGGGCGCCGAGGGACTGGATGCCGCATTTGGCGCGCCGCCCGGCGCGACGCTCGGCCCCGCGTCCTCCGGCGCTGCGACCACCGCGTTCGGGCAAGCTTTGGCGATCATGGCCGCGATGTCGTAGCCGAGGATGATGCGTCCGGGTTGGAGAATGGCGCCCTCCTGAACCTTGACGGCCGGACCTTCGATATAGGTCGTCTTCAGCACGGTCCACGAGCCATCGGCGTTTTTCTCGAAATTGTCGCAGGGGATGCCGGCGGTTTGCGCGTAGGCGCTCGGCGCCGGAGAGCAAACCAGCCAAGCAATGGCCGCAGCCATGGCCAACGCGACGCGACGCCACATGTTCAATCTCCTTTGGCCGTCCGGCTCATAACCTAACAAGGAATCAGCGGCAGGACTGCAACCGGCGGGCTGCTGCGGAGTGCCGCTTGATCAGCGCCGAGAGATCGAGACCGGGGATTTCGCCGTTCCGCACGATCCAGCGGCCGCCCACCATGACGCTGTCCGCGCGATGCGCGCCGCACAAGACCAGCGCCGCCAGCGGATCGCCGCTGCCGGAAAACCGCAATTCGTCGAGCTTGAACAGCGCGAGATCGGCCATTCTGCCGACCGCAATTTCACCGATATCGGTTCTGCCGGCGCAAGCCGCGGAACCCTTGGTGGCCCAGCGCAGCGCGTCGCGGTGACTGACCGCGTTGACGCCGTAGCGGCTGCGCTGGAGCAGAAACGCCGCGCGCACTTCTTGCATCAGGTTCGATCCGTCGTTCGACGCCGAACCGTCGACCCCGATGCCGATACGCACGCCGGCCGCTTCCATGGCGCAGACCGGACAGGTTCCGGAGGCGAGCGTCTGGTTGCTGCAGGGACAATGCGAAATCGTCGTTCCGGCACGCGCCAGCCGCTTCATTTCGCCGGCGTCGAAATGAATACCGTGAGCGAGCCAGACGCGATCGTTCAGCCAGCCGCAATCTTCCAGGTAGTCGAGCGGGCGGCAGCTGTAGAGCTGCTGGCAGAAGCGATTTTCGTCCTCGGTTTCGGCGAGATGCGTGTGCATGCGCACGTTGAGCCGATCCGCGAGCGCCGCCGTCGATCTCATCAGCGAGGTCGTTACCGAAAACGGCGAGCAGGGCGCGAGCGCGATCTGCACCATCGCACCTTCGCCGCTCTCATGATAGCGCGCCACGACGCGCTCGCTGTCGGCGAGGATCGTGTCCTCGTCCTGCACCACGCTGTCGGGAGGCAAGCCGCCGTCGCGCTGCGAGAGATTCATCGAGCCGCGTGTCAGCAGCACACGCAGGCCGAGTCGCTTCGCCGCCGCAACTTCGATATCGATCGAGTCTTCGAGCCCGGCGGGAAAGACATAGTGGTGATCGGTGGTCGTGGTGCAGCCGGACAGCAGCAATTCGGCCATCGCCACCGTCATGCCGAGATCGAGCGCTTCCGGGGTCAAGCCCGCCCAGATCGGGTAGAGCGCTTGCAGCCAGGGAAACAATTCACGGTCGAGGGCTGCGGGAACCGCGCGTGTGAGCGTCTGGTAGAAATGATGATGGGTGTTGATCAGTCCGGGCAGGACCACGTGTTCGCCCGCGTCGAAGATCACGGCACCGGGCGTTGTCGGACTGCGCCCCGCCGGTACCAGTTCCACGATGCGGTCGTCTCGCAGCACGACGCCGCGCTCCGCGCCGTCCGCGAAAATGGCCAGCGGATCCTTGATCCACACCGTCGTACTCTCGCCGTGCATCGTTCAACTGCCGCGATAGGTGGAATAGCTCCATGGGGTGACGATGAGCGGTACGTGATAATGGCCCTCGGGCTCGGCGACCGCAAAGCGGACGGGAATGACGCCGAGAAACGGTGGCTCGGTCGTCGGCGTTCCCTGGCGTGCGAAATATTCGCCGATCGAGAAGCGTAGCTCGTATTGGGCGATCGGGATCGGCTGCTCCGCAAACAGCGGCTGGTCGGTGCGGCCGTCGTCGTTGGTCACCGTTCGGGAGATCAGACGGGAGTGTCCCGATGACGCGACTTCGACGAACTCGAGAGCGACGCCCGATGCGGGGCGGCCGCGATGGGTGTCGAGCACGTGGGTCGACAGACGGCCGTTCACCTTGAGGCGATCCGCCGCCGCGACGCGCTGGTCGAGCCGTAGCGCGATAATGCGAAAGATCTCGGTGAGCGCCGCTTGCCGCTCGGTAGCGTCATCATTCGTCAGGCGCTGCTCGAACTGGCGCAGGATCGAGTCTTTGCCGTGCCGGCGCACGCAAACGATGAAAGGCATGTTGAACTTCGTGCGATAAGCATCGTTGAGCCGGTGGAACGCGGCAAATTCGTCCTCCGAAAGCCGATCCAGTCCGGCGCTCGACTGTTCGAGCTTGGAGTCGGCCGTGATCGTGCCGTCACGGGCGGCTTTGCCGGCGAGATCAGGATGTCCCTTGATCAGAGCCGTCTGCCGCCCCGCGTCGGCGCTGCGAACCGCCGCGGTCATCTCCTCGTAAAGCTCGCTCATATCCGCGAAGGGGCGTGCGCGGTAAGCCGTCTCGGCAACCCACGGCGCGTGCTCGAAGACTTCGCCAAGCGCGGCCACGAACGCGCTTTGGTCCATCCCATTGAGTTCGTCGAGGGTCATTTGCGCCATGGCGATCGTACCGCTTCAAGCAATGATCGGCGCGTCGGAGGCGAGCGCGAGATGCTCGCGGTGCCAATGCCGCGCGATATCGAGGCGCGATGCGATCCAGACCCGATCGAATTTGTCGATGTGATCGAGAAATCGCGCCAAACCCGCGGTGCGACCCGGCCGGCCCGCCAAACGACAGTGCAGGCCGACCGACATCATTTTGGGCGTTTCGGCGCCTTCGGCATAGAGATAGTCGAATGTGTCCCGCAAATAGACGAAGAAAGCTTCGCCGTCGGGGAAGCCCTGCGCATTGATGAAGCGCATATCGTTGGCATCGAGCGAGTAGGGGATGATGAGGTGCGGGCCATTCGGGCCGTTCACCCAATAGGGCAGGTCGTCCGCATAGGAATCCGACGAATAGAGAAAGCCGCCGTCGTCGAGCACGAGCTTCAAGGTCTGTTCGGTGGTGCGGCCGGTATACCATCCCAACGGCCGTTCCCCGGTCGCTGCCGTATGAATTCGGACAGCTTCGCGCATATGGGCGCTTTCCTCGGCGTCGGAGAAATCCTTGTAATCGATCCATTTCAGGCCATGGCTGGCGATGTCCCAGCCGGCTTCGCGCATCGCAGCGACGACCGGTGGATTACGCGCCAGCGCGTTGGCGACGCCGAACACCGTCACTGGAAGGTTCCGCGTGGTGAATAGGCGCCACAGCCGCCAGAAGCCGGCGCGCGAGCCGTACTCGAACATCGATTCCACGTTCATGTGGCGCTTGCCCGGCCACGGTCGCGTGCCGAGGACTTCGGTGAGAAACGCTTCCGAAGTGGCATCGCCGTGGAGAATGGACCGCTCCGCGCCTTCCTCGAAGTTCAGCACAAATTGGACGGCGACACGCGCCTTGCCGGGCCAGCGTGGATCAGGCGGATTGCGTCCGTAGCCGGCGAGATCTCGCGGATAGGTAGAGAAGGGCGGTGACAACATCGCAAAAATCCCCTTCGCGACCTAGCGAGTGAACGCCGCGGCAGCGGTGCCCGCCGTCGGAGCGCCACGTTCGGCAAAGGATATCTCCGCGACCTTGCCGGCTGGTTTTGTCGGCGCGATGCAAGCGGTGTGGTCGACACCTATGGATTGGAACGGAGTTCCTATCCATGATAAGCGAGCGCTTATGTCGAGCCACCTGATAACGCCGCAGCGCCGTTCCGTAACGACGGTTTCCACTGCCGAATTCCCCAAAACTGCGCCCGACATCCTCACCATGGCAGATGCACCGTAGCGTGTTCAAGCCGTCGCCGCTTATATCGGCATAGGTAGTCAATTCGCGTACTGAAAGGCCAGGCTCGTAGAGGCACTGCGTGGTGACAGCCCCAGGACAATTCGGCGCCAGAATCCTCGATATGGCACGTCGACTTGCGCAATGGTCGGAACTCCCCGACGGGTTGATGTGCACCTACTTCTCGTCGGCGCACAAAGCCGCGGCGGCGCAATTGCGCGAGTGGATGGGCGCGGCCGGACTTCAGGCCGAAATCGACGCCGTCGGCAACGTCGTCGGCCGCTACCCGAGCGCCGCCGAAGCGGCAAGGACCTTGATCGTCGGTTCGCACTACGACACCGTCGCCAATGCGGGCCAATTCGACGGCCGCCTCGGGATTCTCGCCGCCTTGGTCGTCGCGGAACATCTGCATCGCACCGGTCGCCGCCTGCCCTTTCATCTCGACGTCGTCGGGTTTTCCGAAGAGGAGGGCGTACGCTTTTCCGCCCCCTATCTCGGCAGCGCCGCCATAGCCGGCCGCTTCGACGCCGGCATCCTGGAGCGATGCGACGAGAATGGGACCAGCCTGGCGGCAGTCTTGCGCGAGGGGGGCGTCGATCTCGCCGCCATCAAGATGCTGGCGCGCCGGCCGGATACGCTGCGTGGCTATGTCGAACTCCATATCGAGCAGGGACCGGTCCTGTTGCAACGAGGACTGCCCGTTGGGGTCGTCACCGGGATTGCCGGGTCGGCGCGCTTCCGCATCACAATTCATGGTGCCGCCGGGCACGCCGGCACTGTCCCGATGTCGGCTCGCCACGATGCCGCGGCGGCGGCGGCGGAAATTGTTCTTGCCGTCGAACAGCGTTGTGCCGCCGCCGCCACGCTGGTCGGTACCGTGGGACAGCTCGCGGTGCCGCACGGCTTGATCAACGTCATCCCGGGTTGCTGCGAATTTTCCCTCGACGTGCGAGCCGGCGATGACGCCACGCGGGACGCCGCAATCGCGGACATCCTGACGGCCATCGCGCGAATTGCCGCTCGCCGCGGCGTGACAGCCGACGTGATCGAGCTCGGGCGCCACGCCGCGGTTCCCTGTGCGCCGGCGATGCAGACCGCGTTGGCGCAGGCTGTCGCCCGGGCGGGCACCGAGCCGCTTCATCTGGCCAGCGGCGCCGGCCATGACGCGGCGATGTTCGCGGGCGTTACCGACATCGGAATGCTGTTCGTCCGCTGCGGCAATGGCGGCATCAGTCACAGCCCGCTCGAGACCGTAACGTCCGCGGACGCCGATCTGGCCGCGCGCGTGCTGCTCGATGTTCTGGTCAATTTGGCTAAGTAGAAATTCGGGGAGCCGATCATGGAACGTATCCGCATCAAAACAGGCCGCTTCGAGTTCATTGCACGGTTCGAAACCGAACGCGCGCCGAAAACCTGCGCGAAATTCCGCGCCATGCTGCCTTATCGGGAGCGCATAATTCACGTGCGCTGGAGTGGCGAAGGCTGCTGGATTCCGCTGGGCGAACTCGATCTCGGGCTGCAGCACGAGAACCACACCAGCTATCCGGCACCCGGCGAGATCATCCTTTACCCGGGCGGCATCAGCGAGACTGAGATCCTGCTTGCTTATGGCGGCGTTCACTTTGCCAGCAAAGTCGGCCAGCTCGCCGGCAATCATTTTTTGACGGTCATCGAGGGCAACGATCAGTTGCGTCCGCTCGGCGAATATGTGCTTTGGCACGGCGCTCAGGACATACTGTTCGAAGCGCTTTAAGCCCGCCCTCGTCCGCAGGAATGAAAAAGCCGGGCGGTGATCCCGGCTCCCGGCTTCGCAAGCGGGAAGGCGGCGTCGCTACCTTCCCGCGATGTCACTTTCAAAAGGTCGGCTTCAAAACGTCGGCGTTGCCGTGACGGCGAGCGCTCACGAGCCGCCGCAGGTTTTGGTGACGGTGTTGTAGTTGCCGCAGTTGAGCTTCACCCAATCCGCCACTAGGTCCTTGGAGCCCGGCAGATAGGGCGACCATGCGGCGCCGGGCACCAGATCCTTGGTCTTCCACACCACGTTGAACTGGCCGTCGGGTCGGATTTCGCCGATCAAGACCGGCTTGGTGATG
>Ga0181524_10000937_pt1 | contig 34666 bp, 35 predicted proteins | sample PEATcosm2014_Bin_34_FD_119761 | JGI IMG/M metagenome (GOLD analysis project Ga0181524, IMG submission 119761) | Peatland microbial communities from MTU Mesocosm Facility, Houghton, MI, USA - PEATcosm2014_Bin05_60_metaG | ecosystem: Environmental > Terrestrial > Soil > Wetlands > Peat | place... | reverse complement strand
TAGCTGAATTGACTTGGTTTCACTTTGAGTCAGCGCGGTATTTGCTCTCATGCTTGGTGGGCCGTTTCAGTAGCGGTAGAGCCATTCAACGCAAGCATGGTGTCGTTAGTACCCTCCCACTTCGTGCCCGAATTACCCATCGGCGCAAATCGATCCATCGCATCTAAATCGCGCACTGACGAAAGGCCGTAAGCGCTTCTTCGAACTTCCCCATCCCGGAAGTGATACTTCATGAGGGCGTATGGTCACCGCTCTGGCCGCCACGAGGTGAAACTATAGCGCCCCTCGTTTCAAGAAGACGTTGCAGAACCGTCGCCGCCCTGGGAAAGAGATGTCCGAAGAATTGACGAGGTTCCTCAGCTTTGTATGACTGCAATCGCCGCGACCACCCCGGGCATTCGAGCCGGCCCCGCTGGTACACGCGGTCATAGCTGGCGATGGGGTCGACCTTTGAACTGCCCGTAAACTAGGGTCAAGCACCCAGATGTCGCGGAGATGGATCAATGAAGATCAGCGCTCGCAACAAGCTTCCTGGCCGCGTGGAGAGCGTCACCCGGGGTTCTGCGATTGCCAACGTAGGGGTTCTTGTCGCGGGCTTGAAAATGACCGCTTCCATCACCGTTGAGGCCGTCGACGAGTTGGGAATCAAGGAAGGAAGTGAGGTCATCCTAGTGATCAAAGCCTCGGATGTGATGCTGGCTGTTGCTGACTGACACCAGCGCGAAGGGTCCGCCGGTCTCTGTTCGGGGAGAGTCTTGTCACTCCTCTTCGACGACTGGGCCGGCGCTTACAACCGCCCCCGGCCAACGGCTCCCGGCACCGCCAAACGGGTGTCCGCCGGGCGCCGTGAGCCTCTCTGGTGACCCAGGCGTCCGAGCGGGCCCCGTGAATCTGGGTAGGCCGTTGGCCACGTCGACCTCCACGCTCACCGGAACCCCGGAGAGCCGCTGCTCAACGCAGCTTATGGCGCTCACCACCATACAGCTTAGGGCAACTCAGCCTGGACTGTAAGTGCGTCGGCGGCGAGGCTTCCGAATAGGGCTGGGCCTGCACGACCCACATTTGCGCATTGATGGGCAGCCAGCGCTCCAGGGCCAGCGCCGGGCAGGTCTCGGGGTGGCGGCCTCGGGGGATGCCGATGGTGCGTCCCTCGCCCTGGGGGTCGGTCTTGCCGCGCCGGATCAGCACGTCGACGCCCTCCTCGACGAAGTGGAGGTCAGAGACATCGAGGGCGCTCAGCTCGCTGCGCCGCATCCCCGACGCGAAGCCGAGCAGGAGCAGGGCCCGGTCGCGGACTGAGAGGAGGTCGTCCTCGGGGGCGCCTCCAGCATCGCCCGGAGGCCGGCCGCCCGGATGGGGGCGACCTGGTGGGGGCGGGATCCCCGGGTGCGGGCCAGCCCGGCGATGGTCCGGCGCACCGTCTCGGCCTGGGTGGGGGAAGGGAGGCCGGAGGCACGTGGGGCCTGGGAGATGGCCACCAGCCGCCGGCGCAGAGTGGAAAGGGCCGCCCCCGCGCCGCCGCAGGCGGTGAGGTAGAGGGCGACGGTGTCGGGCTCAGCGGGCAGGGACGAGAGCCCGAAGCGCCGGCACCAGAGCTCGAAGCCGCTGAAGTCGCTCCGGTAGGCGCGGAGGGTGGCCTCCGACTTGGAATGGCGGATGTGCTCGGCGGTGCGCTGCCTCAGCTCCTCGAGCTGGCGGGCGGCCACCTCCGGGGTGACGAGGCGGCTGACGTCGAGCTTGTCACGGCGGCCGGAGACCGGCATCTGCGGCGTGATGTCCGACATCTCTGACATCTCCGACATGTTCCTCGACATCAACGAGGTGGCCCCCCACATCGCGGTGTCGCCACCGGTGTCCGCGGGTCGGGTTGAGACCCATGATAACTTCCGATTACCGTGCATCCTAACCATGGACGCCTCCGGCCCTGCGCACGGATGCTCGACCCCCGCTGGTCTCAGGGCAGGTGCGGCCGACGCGGCGCCTTCGTGGTCAGCTTGACGGGCCGCCGCTCGGGACACTGAGTGTGCTCCCAGTCGCTGACGGCGCGGACCGCTTCCTCCGCCATCTCCGACCCGGGGCGGATCTCCATGAGCTGCCCACAGCGCCTGCACGGTGTCGTCAGGCAGTACAGCGCCTTGGCATCTCGCCACCCCCTCGCCCTGCCCACCTCCTCGACGGTTGCGACGTCCATTGCCATGGCGCCCAGGGCCTGACGGACGAGCTGGCCGAAGGAGAGGCCGGAGCGCTCGCGCAGGGCGATGAGCTCGTCGTACTCCTTCCGGTCGACGCAGTGGACGCCGATGGTCGGATGGGCCGCCGCGTAGCGGCGGCGGCTGGGGGGTTGGTGCTTCGCTGCTGTCACGGTCCGCCTACCTGTCCGGCTACCCGCCCGGGCACCTGTCCAGATACCGGTCCGGGGATCTCTGTCCAGGCACCTCCCCTCGCGCGCGTGCGGGGGGAGAGGGCTGCGGCGCAGGAGATGCGGCATGCGTCCGCTCTGGGAGCCGGGCGCCGGGTGAGGGTCTGCCGTGCAGCGCGGGTCGACGACCTGCTCACGACCGCAGCTCCCGCTCAGGCCCGCGACGGCGTTCCGGGGGGCCGAACGCGTATTCGGGGGCCAGCTCCCGCGGATCCCTCCCCGCAGCCTCGAGCCACCGCTGGAAGGCGACCCGGGGCACCACGATGCGTCGGTTGAGCCGGATGGCGGGCAGCTGCCCCCGCCGGGCGGCGGCGTACGCGCTGCTGCGGCTGATGCCCAGTTCGGCGGCCGCCTCGTCGACGGTCATGGTCACGCGTGCGACCCGGTTGCTCACAGTGTCCGAACGCTTCATCGCATCTCGGAGAGTAATGCCCTGCACCCTCGCTGTCGAGTTGTATCTTGCAGGATAATCAGCTAAACTCGTTAGAAATGATACAGGGGATGATAAAAACTGATAAAAGACGTCAAAAGGATGGCGGGTCGTCTTCAAGGCATCGCACGAGCCGGGCAGAGGCGGAGGGCTGGCGGCGGCTGGTCGATGAAGCCGGCGAGAGCCCAGAGCTCATCGCTGTGCAGGCGGGAGTTCGGCCGCGAGTGGTCCAGGACGGGGTCGAGCGCGCCCGGGCACTGCACGACCTTCGGCTTGCCCAACAGCAGCAGCTGGCCAAGGCCATGGAGTCGCACCAGCGGGACGTGCTGGCCGAGGCGGATCGCCTTCGGAAGGCGGCCAGCTGGCCCCCAACCTCGCTGGTACCGGAGGGGTCGCTCGCGCGCAAGAAGCAGACCGCCCTGCTCAGCCATGAGAAGGGACTCCAAAGCTCGATCCGGGCGTGGACGGCCATCGCTGCCGAGCACCTGAAATTGCTGAAATCGATCACCGACGGCATCGACGAGGCACTTACGGGGAGCGACTTGAACCTCACGGGCGGAGCGCGGGCTCGGTTGCTGGACGTCGTGAAAAGCCTTGGTCGCGGAGCGCGTCCCCACGATCCTGGGTACTCTGTCGAAACTGGCGTCCTCAGTTGTGGCCCCTACCACATCCTCACCGAGGTGTCGTCGCTGGACGATCGACGGGCGATTGCGGCCCGGCGGCAGCTCGATCGCCTGGTCAAGGACGTGGCCCAGTGGGATGAGGTGGAATCCCTGCGGAAGCTCCACCGACGATGGGAGACGGTTCGGGGCAACCTCGTGGATTCCCTGGAGGACATCGCCCTCCGGGGTCTGCCTGCGGGTCGTTGCAGGTGGTGCCCCGGTGCCCCGGGTGTCCGCGCCAGGCCGCTTCCCGGCGGGTAGGCTGTCCTATCCCCGGGATGTCTCGACGCATCCGGGTTAGCGAGCCCACATCTTCTCCTTGCTGGGGATTCAGGTCAATCATGCCACTGGGGCCATTTGCTTCGATCACCGTGGTAGACCTGCACCGTCGCATGGGATCACCCGAGAGGTCGGGATCTAGCGGCTTTTCGGCACCGCCCTCTTTCGATCAAACCTCGCTCGGCATCGCCACGCGCGACGTCACGAGCTTGCACGTGACGCTCGCGCAGTACGCCGCGGCGATTACTCGGAGGCAAGACTGAGGGCCTCAGCGACGGCCTCGAGAGCCGAGAGGTGGCCCTCGATGGGCCCCAGCCCACACCTCATGGTGTTGACCGCGACGTGGGTGGCCCCGGCCTCGCGCCAACGGCCGACTAGGTCCACCACCTCCTCTGCGCCGTCCTTTCCCCAGGCGACGCGGCCCTCCATTCCCAGGGAGGTGGGGTCCCGCCCCGCCTCGACTGCACCACGTTCCACGTCGCTCCGCGCGCGGTCTAGGTCAGGACCTGGCTGCACCTGCGGGAACCAGCCGTCGGCGAGCCGCCCGGCCCGCCGCAGCGCTACAGGCAGCCGGGCACCGAACCAAATGGAAATCGGCCGCTGGATCGGCAGCGGCGCCAGCCCGGCCCCGGTCACCCGCTCGTACACGCCCTCGTGGGTGACACTTCGCTCCGTCCACAAACGACGCAGCAGGGTCTCCTGCTCGACCACCCGGGTCCCTCGATTGGCGAAGTCCTGGCCCAGCGCCTCGTACTCGACGGTGTTCCAGCCCAGCCCGACGCCAAGTCGGAAGTGGCCTCCAGTCAGCAGGTCGACCTCGGCCGCCTGCTTGGCGACCAGAGCAGTCTGGCGCTGGGGCAAGATGATGATGCCGGTCACCAGCTCCAACGAGGTGGCGGCTGCCAGGTACCCGAACAGCACCATAGGCTCATGGAAGGCGGTGCCGACATCGTAGGGCCCGTCCCAGCCCAGGTGCACTGCAGGGTCCGCGCCCAGCACGTGGTCGAAGGCAACGACATGGTGGAAACCCAGCTTCTCCACCCGTGCGGCGTACGCCTTGATCGAGGCCGCTTCGGCGCCGATCTCGATCTGTGGGAAGACGACTCCGATCCTCACGGGGAGCTGTCTATCACAAACAGTGCCGCTCGCGAAGTGCCGGTGGACGGGTGACGCACGGTGTCCGGAGAGGTCTGAGGAGGCCGCCTTGGGGCTGACGTGGTCGAACCCGGCGGTGGGGTGCCAGGGGGCTCTCGCTTCGCGAGGAGACCGCGCGCGGGTGGTCTCAATCGGCCGGCCCGTCGCTGCCGGTCACTACATCCGCCGCATCAAGGCGATCGCCGAGCACCCCGGCGCGCTTCATCCAATTCCGCCGGCTGGACTTGATTCCCAAGTAGCCCCGCAGCCACGACCACCATTGGTCCCGAACCGCCCTCGGGGGCTCCCCTCCATCGGGCGTGTCAGTGACGTTCCGTGGAACCACATCTAGGGCTGACCGTCCTATCAGGGTCTGGTACAGCGGGCCCCCAATACGGTGGACAGAATCACCAGGGCCGAATGGCCCGACACAGTTCGGGACCGCAGGCCCTTGAACGTAAGCAGTGAGCCGTCCATCGTGCGGTGCGCTATGTGTAGCTCTGGTTCGCTAGCTGAACCACACGACCCGGGACTAACGCGCTCACTCAGCCGCGGCCTCGCGCTGCTTGAGGCGATCGCCCAAGAGCCGCACGGACTGACGAGCACTCGCTTGGCGGTCTTGGTTGACATCGACAAAGCCACGACGATCCGGCTACTACGCACCCTCACGATGTGCGGCTACGTTCGCCAGGATGGCCAGAAGCGCTACTCCCTAACCGCCAGGCTCCTGCGCCTCGCGCATCGCTCCCTCGAGGAGACGCCACTCGCCGAAGTGGCGCGGCCCTTCCTGAGCGCCTTGCGCGACCAGACCGCCGAGACGGTCCACCTCGGAATTCTCGAGCACGACCGCGTGGTCTACATCGAGAAGCTGGACAGCCCCCAGACTATCCAACTCTTCTCCCGGCTCGGCTCCAGTATGCCGGTCAACACGACCGCTCTGGGAAAAGCTATCTGTGCGAGCCTCTCCCTGAATCGGCTGAACGAGCTTCTCGCCCTTGTCGGCCTCGAAGCTCGCACCCCGCGCTCGATAACGAACCTGGACAGGCTGCGAGACGAACTCCGAGCCACTGAGGCTCGAGGCTATGCGATCGATGATCGAGAGAACGAGCCCGGCGTTATCTGCGTCGGTGCGGCGATCGCCGACATGCATGGCGCGCTGGCCGAACCTGCTGCCATCAGCATCTCGGGTCCCGACTTCCGGATGCAGTCTAGGCTTGCGGAGCTTGGCGCTCTGTGCAGGCAGACTGCGGACAGAGTTTCCAGGGCGCTCGGTCTGTCTGAGGCTGACTACCATGACGCGCACGCGCAGCTGCGTCCCGCCGAAGAAACAAGCGACGGCATAGGCGCGACGAATTTCACCCCAACGGGTGATGCCGAGGATCGTGCGAGCATGTAGATTACGCGCGCATTAATTCGCACCGACGGGCTGCGTCCCAGCGGTAGTAATGGAGGGCTGGAGCATTCGATGGCAGTCTCTCAAGCTGTATGTCGGTAAACGGTTTTGCGTATTACACTCGGAGGTGGACAGGGGAGTAGCATGCAAACAGCAACACTCAACCGCAGGGTGCGGCATGTCGCTAAGAAGACGGTCGTCGTCGCGCTTGCCGTAGGCATCGGTGTAGCGAGCGTGCTGGCAACCGGGTGCGGGTCATCGAGTTCGGCTAAGGCTAAGAAGACCTACACAATTGGGTTTAGCGACTCGTACATCGGCAACTCGTGGCGCAAGACGATGGTGTCAGCGTGGGAGGACGTCGCCGCCCAAGCCCAAAGGCAGGGGATGATCTCGGGCTACACGGTGGACGTGAGCGCTGAGAACACGGCCGCCTCTCAGATCGCCGACCTCGACAGCCTTATCCTCAAGCATGTCAATGCCATCGACATCGACGCCGCCGACCCGTCGGCGCTCAACCCGACTATTCAGAAGGCCTGCGCGGCGGGGATCACTGTGGTGGTCTTCGACTCACTGGCGTCGGCGCCGTGTGAGTACAACCTTGAAGACTCATTCACTGCCTGGGGCAACTACGAAGCGGACGGCGTTCTGAGTGCTATCAACGACACGGGCAATGTCATCATCGTCCAAGGTGTGGTTGGGTCAGAGCCCAACGACATTGATATGTCGGTGTGGAAGGCTGACGTTGCCAAGTATCCGAATGTTAACATCGTCGCAACGGTTGTGGGCGAGCAGGATGCGACGACCGCCCAGCAGGCCATTGAGGCAGTCCTCCCCAGCCTGCCCTCAGTCCAGGGGGTGATTATCGGAGAGGGATCGTCTGGCGTCGTCGCAGCATTCCAGGCGCAGAAAAGGACCGTGCCCGTGGTCGATTTCGACACCACCGGCACGACTCTGGCGCTCTGGGAGTCGCTGGGTGGCGCGAGCTATGCCACGTCCGGCTCCCTGACCGATCCTGGGCAGAGCAGCGCGGCATTCTGGGAAACTCTGGCGCTCCTCAACGGCACGAAGGTGGATGGCAAGGCGATACCGAAGATGCTTACCTTCCCCTTGGTGATCATCACGGATGCGACCTTCCAAGCGTGGTACTCAGTGACGCCTGTCACCGCGACGGCAGCCTGGCTCTGGACCCAGGCTGAGACGATGGCCGGCATCGCCGCCAACCTCAACGGCCAGACGGCAGCCGCGCCGCCGGTTCCGACGTCGGCGATATAACTCTTATCGGCTAACTTGTAGTGATAGAAGGCGGAGAACCTGGGGGCGTTGATGAGACGCGATCGATCGAATGTCCCGACATCAGCGCCCCCACCGCCTGACCAAGAGGGGGGCTCGCGCCGAGCCTTCGTGACGGGCTCACTATTCAGTCGCTGATTGCGAGGAGTATTGCTGACCATGGCATTGGCAAGCGAGGCGATCACCCCGGCAGAGTTCCCGGTTCTGGAGGTTCGGGGGATTAGCAAGTCGTTCGACGTGACCCAGGCAGTGAAGAGCGTCGAGCTCCGGGTCTCCGCGGGCGAGATCGTGGGGATCGTCGGGCACAACGGTGCCGGCAAGAGCACGCTCGTGAAACTGATCGCCGGCCTGGTCGTGCGGGACGCCGGCACCGTCGTGTTCGGCGGCGTGACGATGCCGCCGCAGTACTCGATCAGGATGGCGCGGGCACGCGGCTTCAGCCTTGCACTGCAGGAGATCAGCCTCTGCCCAGATCTGCGAGTGGAGGAGAACATCGGGATCGCCCACCCAATGCTGATCGGGCCGGGCTGGCGGCGCCGTGCCCGAGGGCTGATCGGTGAGAGGCTTTCCGCTATCTTCCCAGGGCATGGGATCTCCACGCGCGCGATCGTGGGGCGGCTGTCCCTGGCCCAGCGGCAGATGGTTCAAATCGCCCTCGCGACCATAAGCCCGGGTGCCCCGCTTCGCCTTCTGATGCTCGACGAGCCCTCGTCGGCCCTTCCAGACCAGTTCAGTGACAGCCTCTTCGCCTACCTGCGGACGGAGACGCAGGCCGGCGGCATGAGTGTTCTCCTCGTGTCCCACAAGATGGCTGACATCCTGGGTAGCCACACGGATCGTACCGTGGTAATGCGCGACGGCGCTGTTGCCGGTGAGTACTCGTCGGGCGGTCTCGCAGTCGAAACAATCATCGAGTGCATGGGAGGCGTTCCTTCTAGCGACCTGCCGGCTGCCGACAACGCTCCGGCCGTTGTGCGTCTCAGTCGGGGCCGATCCGATGCAGGCGACGACGTTCTGAGCATACGTGATTTGAATTGGAAGCGCCTGACTCACGTCTCCCTCAGTGTGGGGCGCGGTCAGATCGTCGGTCTTGCCGGTCTGGAGGGGAATGGCCAGCGCGACATCCTCGACGCTGTGTGGCGTGCGAGAAGGCGCGCGCTGATCCCCAGCAGGCTGCACAGGGCCGTGAAACTGAGCGGTCGGACCAGCTTTCTGAGCGGCGATCGCCAGAATGAGGGAATCTTTCCATTCTGGCCACTTCGGGCGAACCTCACTCTGAGCATACTGCGGCGGCTTAGTGTCCTCGGGATCTTGTCTCCCCGCGCTGAAGATCGTGAAGCGTCCGAGTGGATCTCCCGTCTGAGCATCAGGGGAGCAGCCGGCACGCCCATCCTTGAACTGAGTGGGGGCACGCAGCAGAAGGTGCTGCTCGGCCGTGGACTGGCAACCAATCCCGAGCTCCTACTACTCGATGACCCGTTCCGCGGTGTGGATGTTATGACCAAAATGGACGCCTACCGCCGCCTGCACGCGCAGGCCGAAGGCGGGACATCGATGCTTTGGTACACGAGCGAGAACATTGAGATGCTCGAATGCGATGTCGTGCACGTTCTCCGCAGCGGCGCGGTCGTCGCCACGCTGAGTGCCGAGGAGCTTAGCGTGGGCCGGATGATCGCGGCGTCGTTCGAGGGCCTGGAGGGCCTGGAGGAGGTGGTGGGGGGGCCAGCGCAGCCATGAGTGCAATCCCCGTCGCCCCTCGGAGCACGTCTCGTCCCATGGCGCGGCGGATCGCCTCATCGCTGGGCGAGGCACTAGGCAGGGATGTGTCGCTTCCGTTGCTGGCTCTGGTGGTCGTCTTCATCGCGATCATAGTCGTCCAATCAAGCGTCTTCTCGTACTTTGGTATTGGTCTGCTGCTCGGCTCCGCTGTGCCGCTGGTGTTCGCGACCATTGCCCAGGGACTGGTCATCGGCCTAAGTGATATCGACCTCGGCGTTGGTTATGGCGTGGGCCTCACGAACGCGATATGCGCGGGCATCCTGGCCTCCCATTTCGGCCTCGGGCTCCTGTGTCTCGTGTGTTTCGTGGCGGGCTATGCCGCGCTTGGGGCGCTGATCTCGGTGAGGCGCGTTCCCGCCATCGTCGTCACTCTGGGCGCATCCTTCATCTGGCTGGGTTTGGGTGAGAACATTCTGCCCACACCCGGCGGCTCTGCACCGGGCTGGCTGGCAACCATTTACAGCGCCAACACGCCGCTTCTGCCCCTGCCCCTGTGGTTGGTGATCGTGGCCGCAGCCGCCGCCTACCTGGTGCTGTTCCGCACCCGCCTCGGGCTCATGCTGCGCGGCTACGGCTCCAATCAGGATGCCTATGTGGCCGCCGGGTGGAGCAGGGTCCGTGTCCGCATGCTGACCTACGCTTGCGCCGCGGTGTTCTTGATCATAGCGGGCCTCACCTTGACTGGGCTGACTGAGTCGGGTGACCCGACCGGATCAGCCAACTACACGCTCCTCTCGGTCGCCGGGGTGATTCTCGGTGGCGGTGCCTTCAGCGGTGGCCGGATCTCAGCGATCGGTATGATCTGCGGTGCCCTCGTGATGTCATTGATTGGCTCGCTCTTGGGACTGTTGAGCATCGCACCGAGCTTCGCAACCGGTGCCGAAGGGGTGATCATGCTTGCGGTGATCGCCGGGCGGCGCTTCTGGTCGGGGGAGAACAAGTGACGAATCTCAGGAGTTTGGGGTCGCGGCTCGCGCGGATTCCGTGGATCTGGTCCGCTCTTGGCGCCGTCCTGTTGTGGCTGGCGATCGTCGTTTTCGCCCACCACAACCCCGGTGGCACCATCACCGCCGACCTGGAGATCGGCAGCTTCCTCGTGCTTGTCGGCCTGGGCCAGCTCTGCGTGATCTCGAGTGGCAACGGCAACATCGACCTGTCCATTCCCAACGTCATGACCCTTTCGAGCATCGTGGCCCTCACGGTCGGCGCGGGTGGGCGGGGTAGTACGGTGCTGGCGCTCGCGTGCGGCCTCGGGATCGGGCTTTGCGTTGCGACGTGCAGCATCTTCTGCATCTTCGTTCTCGGTATCCCGCCGTTCGTCTCCACTCTTGGCATGGGGCTCATCGCGCAGAGTGTGGTGCTCGTCCGTGAGGAGGACCTCCGTAACGTGGCCCCTGCAAGTGCCACGCAGTTCGTGACATCAACGGTGTTCGGGATCCCCACGATAGTGCTGTTGGTGCTGGGCATCACCCTCCTGCTGGCTCTGCTGTTGCATCGCACCGGCTTCGGCCGAGGTGTCTTCGCCGTCGGCCAGAGCCGGCGTGCAGCGGACCGGTCGGGCCTGCGCCCCACCGCCATCATAGCGGGCTGCTACGTGATCAGCAGTCTGCTGGCGGCAACCTCAGGGATGGCCTTGGCAGCGTCGACCGGGCCCTCGATCACCCTCGGCGACCCCTATCTGCTGATCTCCGTTGGAACCGTCGTTCTTGGTGGCTCGCTCATCCTCGGTGGGCGCGGCAATGTGACCGGCATCTGGACCGCAGCTCTCCTGCTGAATCTCATTGTTACCTTTGTCTACGTGCTCCGTTTCAGCGTGGCCGTGGAGGACATCTTTGAGGGTGCTGTGATCATTGCCGTGCTCTCGATCGGTGGTACGAGCATGAGCTTGGGGACAGCGGGGCCTCGTCGACGTGGGGTGCGAGGTACGGACGGCCCGAGTGCTGCGTCTGGAGAGGCAGCTGTTCCGCTCGCCACGATGGAGGAGTCTGCAGGCTTGTGAGCCCGTGCCGGAGAATACTTGTGAAAGAGACGAGCGAACCCCCGTGGATGTGGCGGTCATGAAGCCAGCACCGTTCGAGTACGTCGCGGTGTCCACTACCGCCGAGGCGGCGAAACTGCTCCGAGAGCTCGGCGACGAAGCGAAGATCCTCGCCGGCGGGCAGAGCCTGATTCCGATGCTGAACTTCCGGCTAGTGCAGCCCCAGTACATCATCGACATCAACCCGGTGACCGAGTTGGAGTACATCCGGGTCACTGAGTCCGCTCTGGTGGTCGGCGGACGGACCCGGATCGCCAGCGTGGAGCGCTCCTCGGAGGCGCAGCGGGTCGTGCCGCTGCTGACCGAGGCGGTGAAGTTCATCGGCCACGCGCCGGTTCGCCACCGCGGTACCGTGGGTGGCTCGCTCGCCCACGCGGACTCCTCGTCCGAGTTGCCCACCGTGGCTGTCGCGCTCGACGCCGAGATCGTCGTTCGCAATGTCGACCGCGAGCGCGCGATCCGGGGAACCGAGTTCTTCAAGGGGCCCTTCACCACGGCTCGGGAGAGTGATGATCTGCTCACCGAGGTGAGATTCCCACGCTGGCCAGACGGCTCGGGGTTCGCGTTCATGGAGTTCAGCCGGCGGCACGGTGACTTCGCCGTGGCCGGGGTCGGTGCGGTACTGACCCTGGCGGGTGGGCGGGTGACCAGGGTGGCTCTCGCGCTGTGCGGGGTAAGCACTGCGCCGGTGCGGGCCCGGGAGGCCGAGAAACTCCTGATCGGCGAGGTTCCGAGAGCCGCAGTGGCCCGTGCCGCCGCCGAGGCGGCGACGGCCGGGTTGCATCCGTCCTCCGATATCCATGGTTCGAGCACGTTCCGGCGCCAGGTTGCGAAGGTGTACGTGGAGCGGGCCATTCTGCGCGCCGCCGAGCGGGCGGGGGTGAGGCCGTGAGCGCGAAGCAGCGGGTGGCTCTGACCGTCAATGGCGTGCCCTTCGAGGAATGGGTGGATCCGCGCCTGCTGCTGGCGGACTTCCTCCGCGACAATCTTGACATGGTAGGTGTCCACGTCGGCTGTGAGCATGGTGTCTGCGGCGCATGCACTGTGCTAATGAACGGCGAATCAATCCGTTCCTGCATCACCTTGGCGGTCCAGGCCGATGGCGCCGAGATCATGACCATTGAGGGCCTCGCAGCCGGCGATCAGCTGCATCCGATCCAGGCGGCATTTCGCGACGAGCAGGCGCTTCAGTGTGGCTTCTGCACACCGGGGATGCTCCTCCGCGGCTATGAGGTCCTGAGGGACAACCCGCACCCCACCGCCATGGAGGTGCGCGAGGGGATCTCCGGGAACCTTTGCCGGTGCACGGGGTATCAATCCATCATCGCCGCGATCATGGCAGCGGGCGAGAAGATGGCGGCGCCGCCGGAGTTGAGGGTGCCGCAGCCAGTCGAGGTCGGCTCGACAGCCGAAGCCGATGACCAGCATGAGGGCTGACATGGACGCGACGACGCGGCGCAAGTGGGTTGGTCAGTCAGTGGGCCGTCTGGAGGACCCAAGGCTCATCACCGGCCGAGGTGGCTACATCGACGACATCCGCCTACCCAGGATGCTTCACGCGGCGGTGGTGCACAGCCCGTTCCCACATGCTCGAGTGGGTCGGATCGATGCGGAGGCGGCACGGAGCGTGCGTGGCGTGGTGGCCGTGGTCACGGGACCGGAGTCGCTGGCTCTGATTGGGACCCTGCCACCCGGCCCGATGGGCAGTCGCACCCCGTATCCTGCGATATGCACCGACAAGGTGCGCCACATCGGTGAGATTGTGGCCGCGGTGGCGGCCACCGACCGCTACATCGCGGAGGATGCCGCGGCGCTGATCGAGGTGGACTACGAACCGCTCGACGCGGTGACCGACATCGCTTCGGCGATCGCCCCAGGGGCTCCCCTGGTCCAGGAAGCGATGGGGTCCAACGTGGTCTATGACCGCGAGTGGACGTTCGGGGACGTGGAGGCTGACTTCGCAGGGGCCGATCGCGTAGTTCACGACCACCTGCGCTGGCGGCGCTCCAGCGCCCAGCCTATCGAGACCCCGGGAGCGATCGTTGACTTCAACCCGGTGTCCCAAGAGATGACCATCTGGACCAACGAGAAGGCGTGGCCGCAGCGCCAGTTCGAGCTCGCCGAGCTCTTCAAGGTCGCGAGCAACAAGCTCCATCTGGTGCCGGTTCCGGCTGGCGGGAGCTTCGGCTCCAAGGATGAGATGTTCAAGGTTGTAGCCATCGCCGGGATGCTTGCCAAAGTCGTCGGCAGGCCGGTGAAGTATCTGGAGGACCGCGTCGAGAACCTCCTGAACGCCGACTGCGACGGGCCCGACCGCGAGTATGAGGTCGAGCTGGCGGTCATGAACGACGGCACCATCCGGAGCATGCGCGTATTCGTCGCAGATGATTACGGAGCCTACTTCCAGCGCGGAACTGGCCACCACGGAAACCTCTTCGCCCAGCTCCAGGGTCCCTACCGGATAACTAGTTGCGGCTATCACCTCCGCTGCGTGCTCACCAACAAGAACCAGCAGGGCGCCTTCCGGGGCTTCGGCGCCGGTGAGGCCAATTGGATGCTTGAGCGGATGGTCGACCTCGCCGCGCGGGAGCTGAGTATGGACCCAGTGGAGATCCGCCGTCGCAACTTCATCGGCAAGGATGAGTTCCCCTTCAAGAGCCTGACTGGGAACATTTACGACAGCGGTGACTACGAGGGCGTACTCGACAAGGCGCTCGAGCTGAGTCACTACGCGGAGTGGCGCGAGAAGCAGAAACAACTGCGCGCCGAGGGTCGTCACATCGGGGTCGGGATCGCCTCCTGCCAGCTGCGGAGCGTCTTCAGTCCCAGTGAGAACTGGATCATGAATGACGACTACATGGAGAAGATGAAGACCGGGCCGAGCAGTTCCCCGGAGAGCATCACTCTGAGTGTCGACGTCCTCGGCAGGCTCACCGCCACGCTGTACTCATATGCCTTCTGGGGGAACAGCCCCGAGACGGTGGTCGCCCAGATGGTGGCCGACGAGTTCGACATCAAGCCGGACGAGGTGAGCGTGGTCTACGCCAGCCCGATGGGGGCCATGCCCGGGGTCGGGCCGGGGGGCAGCCGGTTGACGGTGATGCTGGCTGGCGCGGTGGTCGGCGCGGCCAAAAAGGTGCGAGAGAAGGCACTCCGCGTCGGAGCCCAAATGCTAGGGGTTGGTGCCGACGAGGTCGAATGGGCTGACGGGGCGATCCGCTGCATCGCCGATCACTTCAGGATAAAGACCCTGGCCGAGGTGTCCCGAACCGTACGTCTGCACACCCACAGCCTCTCCACTCCGCCCCCTGGAGCGCCGGACCGGGAGGGGTTCGAGTCGGGCCTGGAGGCGAGTTTCACCTATGACCACCCCTATAACCGGCTGCCCAAGCCGGATCGCAGCGACCTAGGCGTCTTCTATCCGATCATGGCGCACACCTGCCATATCGCCGTCGTCGAGGTGGACCCGGAGACCGGAGGAGTGAGTTTTCTGGGTTACTACGCCGTCCAGGATTCGGGGACTGTCGTCAACCCCAAGTCGCTCGAGGGTATGGTCATTGGCGGCAGCGTGCAGGGAATTGGCACGGCTCTGACCGAGGAGTGCGTCTACACCGACGACGGCCAGCTGCTCAGCGCCAGCTTCCAAGACTACCTGCTGCCCACTGCAATGGAGGCTCCGCCCGAGATCAAGGTTGCTTTTCACGAGACGCCGTCGCCATTCACCGCCTACGGGGTGAAGGGCGGCGGTGAGTCGGGCCGGATGGCGGCGCCCGCGGTGGTCCCCGCGGCGATCGAGGATGCGCTCTCGCCCTGGGGCGTGCGCGTGCGCGAAATACCGGCGACACCAATGCGAATCCGCGCGCTTATCGATGCAGCGTCCGGCGGTCCTGCGTGATTGCTGAGGATGGACCCATGTACTCCGGGACCGATGCCTCTAACCGAGCGGAATGGGAGAACCTATGATGTCTGACATGCGGTCTGTCGATCCTCGAACGGAATGGGAAGGACGCCGCATTGTCATCACGGGCGGTGCGCACGGGATCGGGGAGGCCGTGGCCCGCCGGGCCAGCAGTCTCGGTGCCAGAGTGGCCATCGCGGATTTCGACGAGGCCGGTGCCGCTGCCTTGGTGGCGGATCTCAGGGCGGGCGGCCCGGAGGCGCTCTCCGTGTTCACGGATGTCACCGACTCGAAGTCCATTGACGAGCTCTTCGCGGGGGTGACCGCGGAGTGGGGCGGCGTGGACACGCTCGTGAACTGCGCGGGCGGGTTTAGCCGCCGCATGGGCTTCGAGGAGATCTCGGACCAGGAGTGGCAGAAGGTGCTCCAGCTCAACGCGTTCTCGGCCTTCGCCTGCTGCCGTGCCGTGCTGCCGCAGATGCGGCGCAGCCATTACGGACGGATTGTGAACGTTTCGTCCGAGGCCGGACGGATGCCCATCGCCCTGAGCGCGGCTCACTACGCGGCGGCCAAGGCGGCGATTCTCGGGCTCACCCGTCACCTGGCGCGCGAGGTGGCGGCCGACGGGGTCTGCGTCAACGCGGTGGCCCCGGGAACCACGCTCTCCGAACGAGTCAAGCAGTTCACGACGGAGGAATCGGCGAAGACCCTGATCGCGATCACCCCGCTGGGGCGGCTCGCGAACCTGGAGGATCAGGTCGAGCCGATCCTGTTCCTGGCCTCCGATGGGGCCGCCTACATCACTGGTGCGACCCTCGACGTCAACGGGGGGCGGTTCATGATGTGAGCACTCCGACGTCGTCCGCCCAGCCTGGAATGAGCGAGCAGATTCGCTTGGTCCATTCCGATCCGCAGCGTTCCGGCCGCATCGCTGATGCGGTAAGTAGCCTGTTCCGCGCGACTTTTGGAGGTCCTAGGAGTTGGAGAAGCTGATTATCACGGTCACGGTGGACTCTTCGGCGTCATATCCCGGCTACAAGAATATGCCGCCGATTGACGACACGAAGACGGTCGCCGAGGAATACATTCGTGCCGTCAACGCCGGGGCGAGCCTCGTGCATCACCACGGCGTCCACTATCTCGAGGACAAGATCCAGCCCGACGGCCGCAAGCTGTCCAAGATCAACTTCGAGGGATGGAAGGACCTGACCGATCGGATCCGGGCCAAGGTCGACGCGATCATCCAGTACGGCATCGCAAGCGCCAGGGTCGAGGAGAAGATCAAGCTGATGGAGCAGGGTCCGGAGATGATGTCGTTCTGCTTCAATGCACACGACGAGTATTTCCGGCCGGATCCGGCTTATCCGCCGAACGAGCTGTACGCGATCCATCCCCGGAGTGAGCTGGAGCAGTTCACAAAGGCGTGCCTGCAGTACAATGTCAAGCCGGACTGCGAGAGCTTCCACACCGGAGCGATCTGGAACTTCAACTACATCCGTAAGCAGGGGCTGATCAAGGATCCGGCCTGGATCACCATGTTCCTGGGTTGGCCGGGAGGCGCCTGGACGCCGCCGGACGTGCCCTCGCTAGTGAACTTCGCCCAGCACGTGCCTGAGGGTGTCAACTGGACCCTGAGTGTGATGGACCCGGCGACGCAGTGGCTGCTTATGCCGGTGGCGATCGCCCTCGGTGGCCACGTGCGCGTGGGCTGGGAGGACAACCCCTATATGCCCGACGGGTCGCTCTCCAAGACCAACGCCGAGCAGGTCGAGGTGGCGGTCAAGATGGCTAAGGTTGCCGGCCGCGAGGTCGCGACGGCGGCGGAAGCCCGGAAGATCATGGGCCTGGACCCCCGTCCGGCGCTGGTGCCTATGCACTGATCTTCGGAGAATGGCGGGATCGGGTTCCGGGCCAGCCGCCGGGCCCGATCCCTGCCTCTCTGTGGCGGCTATAACTCGAGCGGCCGCGGACTTTGAGGAGCAGTTGGGAAAAGACGATGAAACTTGAAACTTCCTTCAAGGTGGCGGCCCCGCCGGCGCGGGTGTTTGCGTATGTGACCGACGTGCGCCAGGTGGTGACCTGTGTGCCCGGTGCCGAGTTGACCGAGATCGTTGACCCCACGACCTACAAGGGCAAGATGAAGGTCGCCGTGGGCCCGATGAAAGTCGGTTACAGCGGTACGGCGCGGATCCTCGACCAGGACGACGCCAACCACGCCGTCACCGTCGAGGGGGTCGGCAAGGAGACCGGTGGGTCGGGGTCGGCATCGGCCAGCGCTCGGCTGACCGTGGTGGCAGACGGCGAGGGATCGGTCGTCAAGGTCGCCACCGATTTCACGATCCGAGGCCGCGTTGCCCAGTTTGGGCGCGGCATCATCGAGGACGTGTTCCGCAGCGTCATCGATGACATGGGGCGGCGCATCGCGGCGAACGTCGAGGGCGAGCAGGCGGCGGAAGCGCCGGCGCTGGCCGCCGGCGCCACCGAGGCCGCCGTGAGCGGCGCCGTCGCGCCGACTGCGGTCGCCGCGCCGGCGAGGCCGGCCCCGCCCCCCCAGCCGGCCAAGCCCGTCAACGCCTTTGGGCTCCTCTTCAAGGTGCTGTGGGCGCGCTTCACGCACCTGTTCCGGCGGACCGCGAAAGGGGAGGCCTCCTGAGGGCGCAAGTGGCGATGGCGTGGTGTGGAGTGAGGTTGTCAGCTGACCCGGCGGGGGTCCCGGAACGGTGTGGCGCTGGCCGCGGGGCGGCGCCGGATGGATGGATCGAAGGAGTTCTGAGATGAGCTTGGAGAAGAGAAGGCTGGGCACCACCGAGATGAACCTGACCACTGTGGGCATCGGAACCTTTGCCATGGGCGGGGGCAACTACCGGTACAGCTGGGGGCCCCAGGACGACCAGCGATCCATCGATACCATCCGCTACGCGGTCGAGCACGGGGTGAACTGGCTGGACACCGCGCCGATCTACGGTCTCGGCCACGCCGAGGAGGTGGTGGGTCGGGCGCTGCGCGAGATCCCGGAATCTGACCGTCCCTACGTCTTCACCAAGGCGGGCATGGTCTTCGACCCCTCCAAGCCGTTCCAGGACCCCGAGTTCAACCTGCGGCCGGAGTCGCTGCGCCGCGAGCTCGAGGACTCGCTGCGCCGCCTCCAGCTCGAGTACATCGACCTCTACCTGCTCCACTGGCCGGACCGGATCGGCACCCCGATCGAGGACTCCTGGAACCAGATGGTGCAGTTCCTCGAAGAGGGGAAGGTCCGGGCCATCGGCGTCTCCAACTTCACCGTGGAGCTGCTCGATGCCTGCGAGGCGATCCGCCACGTGGACATGCTGCAGCCGCCGCTCTCGCTGATCCGGCGCGAGTCGGGCGCTGACGTCATCCCGTGGTGCGACGCCCACGGCACCGGCGTGGTCGTCTACCAGCCGCTCCAGGCCGGGATCCTCACCGAGATCATGTCGACGGAGCTGCTCGCCTCCTTCACCGAGGATGACCTGCGCCGGCCGCAGGCGGAGTTCCAGGAGCCCAACTTCTCACGCGAGCTGGCCCTGCGCGACGCGCTCCGGCCGATCGCCGCCCGGCACAACTCCTCCGTGGTTGCGGTGGCGGTGGGCTGGGACCTCGCCTGGCCGGGTGTCACCGGCGCCATCGTCGGAGCGCGCAGCTCGCAGGAGGTGGACGGCTACGCGGAGCTCGGCTCCCCCCACCTGACCACCCAGGACCTGGCCGACATCGCCGAGGCGATCACCCAGACCAAGGCCGGCGGCGGACCGGCAGCCCCGGCTCACGTGGGTGCGAAGTGAGCAACCTGATCACGCAACGGACCATCGGGCTGGCGGCGGCTCGCCAGGCGCTGGCGGGAGCGGTGGCCAAGGCCACCGAGAACGGCGTTCCCAGCTGCATCGCGGTGGTCGATAGTGCCGGTCACCTGATCACCTATGACCGCATGGACGGCGCCGGGTTGCTGAGCGCCCAGATCGCCCAGGACAAGGCCTACACGGTGACCGCCTTCGGGGTCCCCACCCACGAGTGGTGGAACAACATCCGCGAGGATCCGACCTTGTTGCATGGCGTGATCAAGACCGACCGCCTGATCATCTTCGGGGGCGGGGTACCGATCCTCGCCGACGGGGAGATCGTCGGTGCCATCGGGGTCTCCGGGGGAAGTCCCGAGCAGGACCGGTCGGTCGCCGAGGCGGGCGTCAAGGCCCTGAATCTCGAAGGTGAGCTGCATGGATAGGCTTGCAGGCAAGGTGTGCCTGATCACCGGCGCGGGGTCGGGCATCGGCCAGGCGTCGGCGCGGCTGTTCGGCCAAGAGGGCGCCAGCGTGATCGTGGTGGACGTCGACGAGGCCGCCGCCGAAGCGACCGCGGCTGGGATCCGGGAAGCGGGCGGCCAGGCGCTGGCCGCCCGTGCCGACGTCACCGACGCCGCCCAGACCGTCGCCCTGGCCGACGAGATGGTCCAGCGTCTGGGCCGTATCGACGTGCTCTTCAACAACGCTGGGATCAGTGGTGTGGGCGACGTTCTCGAGACCGAGCCCGCCCTGTTCGAGCGCGTGATGCGGGTCAACGTCGAGGGCGTCTACCTGATGTCGCGGGCGGTGGTGCCGCACATGATCAAGGCCGGCACCGGGTCGATCATCAACATGTCGTCCGGGCTCGCCGTGCTGGGCGTGGCGCGGCGTGTCTCCTATGCCGCCTCCAAGGGCGCCGTGCTGGCCATGACCCGTTCTATGCAGGTCGACCTGGCACCCCACGGGATCCGGGTCAACGCGCTGATGCCGGGCACCATCCTGACCCCCTTCGTGGAGCGCTACCTGCGCGACTCCTACGCCGATCCCACCGCGGGCTACGACGACATCCGCAAGCGCCAGTTGAGCAGCGAGCTTGGCAAGCCCGAGGATGTCGCCTATGCCGCACTCTACCTGGCATCGGATGAGTCTCGCTTCGTCATGGCGTCGGGGTTGGTTATCGATGGCGGGATGACGGGCACCAAGGGAGGTTGAGGAGTGGACGCTGAAGTATTGGTACGTCTGGGTGAGTTGGTACTCGTTCCGGTCATCGAGATCCTGGACCGTGAGCTCGCCGCCCCGCTCGCCGATGCACTGCTCGAGGGTGGGCTGCCCTGTGCCGAGATCACCTTCCGCACTGACGCTGCCGCCGACTCCCTGGCGACCATCGTGCGGCTTCGTCCCGACATGCTGGTAGGGGCAGGCACGGTGCTCAGCGTGGATCAGGTGGACCGGGCCCTAGACGCCGGGGCTCGATTCCTGGTCAGCCCCGGCTTCAACCCGCGGGTCGTGGAGTATGCGCTCGGCAAAGGTGCGGCGATCTTGCCCGGGATCTGCACGCCCAGCGAGATCGAGATGGCTCGCCTGGCCGGCCTTGAGATCGTGAAGTTCTTCCCGGCTGAGGTCGCTGGCGGAGCCAAGTACATCAAGGCCCTCACGGCCCCGTACCGCTCCCTCCGCTTCGTCCCCACCGGCGGCATCGACGCCACCAACCTGGGGGGATACCTCTCCATACCGCAGGTCATGGCGGTCGGGGGAAGCTGGATGGCGCCGGGGAAGCTGATTCAGGACCGGAAGTTTTCGGACATCGCGCAGCGGACCCGCGAGGCCGTGGAGCTCGCTGCGAGACTGCGCCCGGTGGCGACTCCGGGAGTTGCCGGTGGAGTCGTGGGCGCGGGTGCACGGTGATGGCCCTACTGGAGATCAAGCCGAAGTCGGAGTGTCGGTGGGATCTGGTGGCTCTCGGCGAGGTGATGCTGCGCTTGGACCCAGGTGATTGCCGAATCTCGACGACCCGTGAGTTCCGCGTCTGGGAGGGGGGTGGCGAGTACAACGTGGCGCGGGCCCTGCGGCGCTGCTTCGGGCTCGACACGACGGTGGTGACCGCGTTCGCCGATAACCCCGTGGGCCGGCTCCTGCAGGATCTGCTCTGTCAGGGTGGTGTGGACCAGAGCCACGTGGTCTGGGTTCCCTATGACGGGATCGGCCGGAAGGTGCGCAATGGACTTAACTTCACGGAGCGCGGCTACGGCATCAGGCCCGCTTTGGGTTGCTCAGACCGGGGTAACACCGCGGCATCCCAGCTGAAGGCTGGTGACATCCCCTGGCAGGTCATCTTTGAAGCCGAGGGTGCGCGTTGGCTGCACACGGGCGGCATCTTCGCCGCCCTCTCAGAGACCACGGCCGAGGTCGCCACTGAGGCGATGCGCGCGGCGAAGGCTAACGGGACGATTGTGTCCTACGATCTCAACTTCCGCGGCTCGCTCTGGAACGTCGCCGGTGGTCCCGAACGAGCTCGTGAGGTGAACACCGAGCTCGTTCGGTTGGCGGACGTCGTGACCGGGAACGAGGAGGACTATCCCGTCGCTCTCGGATGTGCCGTCGCCCAGGTGGACGAGGACTTCACCCAGCTGGATCCGAAGGCGTACGAGTCGATGCTCTTCGAGGTGCTCAGCAAGTTCCCGAACCTTGAGCTGGCGGGGGTCACGCTGCGCCGCGCCACCACCGCGAGCCGGAACGACTGGGGCGCGATGGTCTGTGCCCAGGGAAGCTCTTGGGCGGCGCCGGTCCGCAACGACCTTGAGATCTTCGACAGGGTCGGGGGTGGCGACGGGTTTGCATCCGGCCTCTTTTACGGCCTCCTCAACGGCGACGACCCGCAGCGGGCGGTGGAGCTTGGCGCCGCCCACGGTGCCCTGGCGATGACGACGCCGGGTGACACTTCGATGGCCACGCGCGGCGAGGTGGAGTCCCAGCTGCGTGAGCGTGGAGCCCGCATCGTTCGATAGCTCATCCACAGTCCTTCCTCCTCTCGGGCTGGAGCCCGAAGCGGCTCGGCCGGCCGGCAGCCGGCCGGGCCGTATGGGGGCCACGGGTCATGGTGACCGACCCGCGGGCGGGATGGCGCGGGCCCGACATCGCTGGTATAGTCCCCTGGCATGACCACGCGCGCGTTGGTCGTCGTCGTGTCCCGCTTCCACCCAGCACCGGGATGCCGCGAGGGACTGCGAGTAGCGATCGCAGAGGTCGCCGAGTTGACCGCGGCCGCGGGCGGCTGCTATGGGGCTCGGGCGTGCGAATCGGATCAGGATCGCGACGCCCTGGTCTGCGTCTCACGGTGGGAGTCCGACGACGCTCGGGAGGCATTTGAGAACTCATCCGCCGCCACCGCGGGGCGTGATCGCTGCGCACATTTCCTAGCCCAACCCGCCGCGGAGGAGCGCTTCCGGCCCTACTAGGGGTGGTGGCGGACGGAGTGATGGCTGGGTCGTGCGCCGGCATCGTACTTGCCGCTGGCTCCTCGCGGCGGATGGGCCGGCCGAAGCAGCTCCCTCCCCTCCGCGGCGGGCCGCTGTTAGAGAGTGTGGTGTCTGCTGCCTGCCGCGCGCGCTTCGATGACGTCGTGGTCGTCCTCGGCGCTGACCACGCGCTGATTCGGCGTCAGGTCCGTTGGGGTCGCGCCCGAGTGGTCGTCAACCCGGATCACGCCTCGGGGATGAGCAGCTCGCTGAGCGCCGGGCTGGCCGCTCTCGACGCGGGCGTGGAGCGTGCCATGGTCATCCTGGGGGATCAGCCCGGGGTCGGCTCGGAGCTTTTCGATCGCCTCCTCGAGGTGCACTCGCGCTCCGGGCGGCCGGCCGCGGCACTACCACCGATCCGATACGGACAGGACATCGGCGCTGGCTGCGCAGGGTGCCTTGGAGAGGGCACGAGCCGGCGCAGAGGCTGCCAGGGCCGTCGTCCACGTCGCCGAGAGCGAGGCCGCCCATGCCGCCACGGTTGCCGCCGACGCGCAGAGGGCCGCTGCCGAAGTCGCCGCCCGGGCTGCCGCCGGCGTCGCCGGGGGGATGGCTACCCTCGGCGTGGTCCGGGACGCCGCTGGCGCGGCACCTCGCTCCAACCGACGGTCACCGCGCTGTAGCGCTCGGCGCTCGAGCTGCTCGACCAGATGATCTGGGTGACGGAGTCGGGAAGGCCACGCTCCAAGGAGGTGGCCGAGTCCGAGCCAGCCCACATCTGAGGGGGCGTTGCCAAGTCGCGCTCGGTCTGGTCGGCAGGGCAAGCCCGAGTCAGTGGGGGTGCGACAGATCCACCTCGCCGGGTGTCGGGGAGGAAATCGGAGCCTGTCACACAGCCGGTCAGTCGCCCGTCTGGGTGCTGACCCGTTCCTCGGCGACCCCGTGGCTCTCGCGCCGTCGGTGGTGCGTCAGCCCGGGCCGGCACTTGCGCTGCCGGCCCTGGAAGCTTGCTCAGATACCATTAGTTCCCCATGCCACGCGCCGCCACCTGGGGTGAGCCGACCATGAGCACTGCAGCCGCCGCCCGTCGGGCTCCCGCGGACGGAGGCAGCCCGCTTCCTCCACCGAGCTCAGGGGATCGGGCGGTGCCGCGCGACCTTCTCGATCGGCCGCTCCGTGACCTGCGCATCTCGGTCACTGATCGCTGCAACTTCCGCTGTGTGTACTGCATGCCGCGCAGCCACTACGGACCCGGCTATCGATTCCTCCCCGCCGCACAGCAGCTGTGCGCCGACGAGATCGTTCGCCTCGCCGGCATCTTCGTCTCTCTGGGTGTGACCAAGATCCGGCTCACCGGGGGAGAGCCCTTGCTCCGCCACGACCTCGTCGACATCGTGCGCGGGCTCCACGGTCTGGGTGTCCCGGACCTTGCCATGACCACTAACGGAGCCTTGCTGCGACGCTTGGCCGGCCCGCTGGCACAAGCGGGGCTGAGCCGACTCACGGTCAGCCTTGACTCCCTCGATCCCACCGTCTTCGCCGCGATGAGCGATTCACGCGTGAGTCTGGACGAGGTGCTGGAGGGGATCGCGGCGGGCCGGTCCGCCGGCCTCGATCCGATCAAGCTCAACTGCATGGTGCGACGGGGGGTGAACCAGGACAGCCTTCTCGGACTGGTTGAGCTTGCCCGCGCACAGGGGTGGATTCTCCGGTTCATCGAATTCATGGATGTCGGGTCGTCCATTGGCTGGCGCCGCGATGATGTGGTGCCTGCCCAGGAGATCCTGGACGTGGTCAGCCGCGAGCATCCGCTGGTGGAGGAGGCCCGGGAAGAGGGCGCCGTCGCCCGACGGTACCGCTTCGCCGATGGGCGTGGTGAGGTGGGAGTCATCGCCTCGGTGAGCCAACCCTTCTGTGGTGACTGCACCCGGGCCCGGCTAGGCTCGGACGGCCAGCTCTACACCTGCCTGTTCGCGGTCTCCGGGCTCGATCTTCGCGGGCCGCTGCGTGACGGTGCCGACGACGAGGCTATCCGCCGGCTGGTCAGTGCTCGTTGGGAACGCCGCTCCGACCGCTACTCGGAGGTCAGAGCGACCACGATCGTACCCATGCGGCGCATCGAGATGCCTTACATCGGGGGATGATCGTTTCCTGGCTCGACTCGAGCGTCTGCTCGACGCTCGTGGGGCGAGGTATCACCCACGAGCAAGCACAGAGCATGGGGTAAGGCCGGCCAGATGCTGTTCAAGCATTCGCCGACCGCCCGCGGGCTGCCTGGGAGCGCGATGACCAATCGGCCCTTGATGACCCCCACCACCTGCCGTGAGAGCATCGCGTACGGGGTGCTGAGAAGGCCATCTCGCCGCATCGCCTCCTCGATTCCCGGGACCTGGTAGTCGAGCAGAGGGAGGATCGCCTGAGGAGTGACGTCGCGGGGTCCCAGTCCCGTTCCGCCGGTGAGGATGACCAGATCGGACCGGCCAATCGCCTCACTCACGGCAGAGCGGATCTCCTCCACATCGTCGGGAACTCCCTGGCGGCAGACGATCTCGGCAGGCAAGGTCCCGAGCCGCTCGACGATGAGGTCGCCGCTTGCATCGTCCTGAGCGTCGCGACGCTCCGGGCTGTCGCTCACTGTGATAACCGTGGCGTGCCAGTTCCGCTGCATCGGTAGCTACCAGCCTCCGCCAGTGGGTCGGAGCGAGACGCGGTGCCGGCCGCGCCAGAGCATGCGCCCCACGTCCAGCAGCCTCACGATGGACGCTGACGCTCGCCGCTCCGGCCGCCGCTCTTGGAGAGTAGGCGCCACCGTCTCGGCGGTGATCCAGGGGTCCACCGACTTGAGCATGTCAATGACGGTGAGGCCGGCTACGGAGGCTGCGGTCAAGGCCTCCATCTCGACTCCCGTCGAGCTGGCGCAGCGAGCGAAGCTCACGATGCGGATCCCCGGCGGTGACTCCTCGACGTCCATCTGCAGGTCCAGGTGGGCGAGGGGGAGCGGATGGCAGAGCGGGATCAGCTCGTGGGTGTGTTTGGCGCCCATGATCCCGGCGAGCCGGGCGGCGGCGATCACATCACCCTTGGGTGGGCCATCTCGGAGAACGTCCAGTGTGGTGCGGTCGCTGAAGCGCACCACTGCCTCGGCCACGGCAGAGCGCAGCGTGGAGGGTCTGTCACTGATGTCCACCATGTGGAACGACCCAGACGAGTCCAGGTGGGAAAGGGGAGGGGTGCCGGGCGCAGCCGTCGGTTCATGGCCTGGAGTGCTGGCGGCAGGGATCGTCGGTGTCCCCGGAATCCCGGGTCCGAGAGGGGGGGCGGCGCCGTCTGGCTTCGCAATCCCCTCATGCTCGCGGGTGTCCACCCAGACCGCGCCGTCAGGGTGATGCTCGCGCTTCCAGACCGGCAGGTTCTGTTTGAGAGCATCCACCGCCTCAGCGCGGGCCAGCAACGCTGCCTGCCGATGCGGTGCCGCTGCGACAACTGCCACGCTCACCTCGCCAACGGCCAGCGATCCGATGCGGTGGACCGGGGCGACACCATTGAGTCGGTGACGCTCAGTCACGGCTGTGGCGATGCAGAGCAGTTCGTGCTCTGCCATCGGCCCGTATGCTTCGTAATCCAGCCGCTCCACTGTTCGGCCCTGGCTCGTGCCGCGCACCGCACCGACGAAGGCCGCGAGCGCGCCATCGTCATCGCTGCGCAACTCCGCTACCAGCCGGTTGACGTCGATGGGACCGGTCACCAGCGCCGCGTGCAGTTGGGGGACCGCCTCTCCATCCACGGACCCACCGGTGACAGGAGGCATGAACGCCACTTCGTCCCCCGGCTCGACCGGTGTCTGCCAGTCACAGTACGCGAGGTTGCGGGCCGCTCTGAAGCGCGTGTACGCATCCCGTAGGTCGGGTTGCTCACGCGTCATTACCGACCAGAGGTCGAGGACCGTCCGCACCTTTTCCCGCACCAGTGTCTCAGTCCCGAGGCGGTCTCGCAGCCAACCGAAACAGAGCACGCGCACGGCCTCGGACTGACTCTCATTCATCGGGTTAGCCAAGCTCCAATCCGGTGAGCAGGGTCCCTGCGGGAGCTCGTCCCATGCCGACGGGCAGGACGAGCAGAGCCTCCGCATCGGTCAGGGATCGCAGCATGGATGACCTCTGTTCACCACTTAAGGTAGCGACCGGAATCCCGTCGCTGGCTTCAGCGAGGCGAACGCGCAAGTAAGTCTCCAGGTCCACCGGAGTTTCAATGTCCTGCCCAACGCGCAGCGCGACGCGGCGGCGGTGGACCCGCGAGGCACCCTGGAGCGCGAGCAGCGCCGGCCTGCCGAAGACCTCGAAGGTGACCGCGGTGCTGGCCGGGTTTCCTGGTAGCCCGACCATGGGTACGTCGCCGACGTTGCCGATGAGGAGCGGCTTGCCGGGGCGCATGGCGAGGCGCCAGACGGCGACGGCCCCCAGATCGGCGACCACCTGGCGCACGTGGTCGTGCCGACCGACGCTGACACCGCCGGTGGTGATGATCAGGTCACACGTGGTGGCGGCGGTCAGGTGCTCGCGCACGGCCTCTAGGGTGTCGCCGGCAATGCCAAGGTCGACCACCTCACCACCGGCCTCACGGACAGCGGCAGCCAGCATCGCCGCGTTGCTGTCGGGGACTTGGTGGGGCGCTGGGGCCACTCCCACGGGGACCAGTTCGTCGCCTCCCGAGAGGACGGCGACGCGGGGACGACGTCGGACCCAGACGGAGGCGCCCCCCACCGCTGCGCAGGCCGCGATGTCCACCGGACGCAGCTGTCGGCCTGGGGGGAGCATGGCTTTCCCAGATTCCAGATCCTCGCCCGCACGCCGGACATGCTGACCTGGCCGCGGCGCTGACAAGAGGAGGACGGTACCCTCATCGTCCTGCCGGGTGTCCTCGACGGGGACCACGGCGTTGGCGCCCAGCGGTATCGGCGCCCCGGTGGCGATGGCGACCGCGGTGCCGGGGGCGAGGGTACCCGCGACACGCCCTGCCTGCGCCTCACCGACCACGGGGAGCTGCACCGGAGATGACGGAGATGCCGTGGCGCAGTCGCCTGCGATGACCGCGAAGCCGTCCATCTCCGAGTTGTCACAGCCGGGGAGAGCCCACCTGCTGATCACCGCTCGCGCTAGCACACGCCCCCGCGCCCGGTCGAGAGGCACGAGCTCTTCCGCTGTCGCTCGCCGTGAGACCAGCCCGAGCAATCGTTCCTAGGCCATGGCCACGGGCATGAGCCCGCTCATGGTAGTCATCGGTACATTCTGCACCACTCGGCGCGAGTTTCCCTCGGTCCTGCACCCGCGACGGTGAGCATCATCGAAAGACTCCGCTGTTAATGCTCGCGCGAGGCCATGCTGTTGCGTGCTGCTGTTTATCAGCGCCGCGCCCGTGGACGGTGTCGGCTGAGCCACGCATCACGGTGACTCTAGATGACGCGGTGAGATGTACGGGTGAGCTCCCGGTCTCGGGCGCGCCGGCCGGCGGCGCCCGTCGCCTGGACAAACAGGGGGCGGCATGACCAGATCGATCTTTCGCGTTGAGCGCGTCGCGCGCACCGACTGTCCGAAGAGCCTTGAGGCCCCATGTCCGCCCCGGCTCTTGGCGCACGCTCAGCGCCGCCCTCGTAGGGCGCCCGGTGGCTGCCCGGACACCTTGGCTCTTCGCGCGAGCCTTCATACAGGCTCTCATGGTCGAAGGTGCGAGGACCTGGTCGCCGGGGCATAGCCGATAGGCGTCCGTAGTACCGCGACGGCATTCGCGTGTGGCGGCGGGGACTCGGGAGCCGAACGCCTGTGCCGGCGGTGTGACCAGCGCTCAGACTCCCACAGGCTCCCGGACGAGCGTGACCGTGGTCCGCCCGTCAATCCATTCGCGGCGGATGTTGAGTACCTTGCCGATGAACGTGCCCATGTTCATCCGTTCTCGGACGGCGACTGGTGACAGGTCGAGCCCCGACCGGGTGCCTTGCCCGACGGGAAGGAGTTGGGGCCCGGCTTCCTCGATCTGGTTTGCCTCCACCCGCCCCGCTACCCGGCCGCCCAGGAGGGCTCGGACCCCAACAACGCCGGTGGTAACCTTGTGGTGGCCGACCAGTCCCGTTCGGCTGCTCTTCCGGCAAATGCAGTGGCCCTCTCCATACACCACGCCGAACCCCTCCATCCACGTCTGCTCCTCGTCGACCCCGCCCAGCGACGGCGTCCACGGGAGTGCGGCTATCGCGCCGCCCGGGCGGCTTTCCGTTGCCTGGGACAGCGATGACCCTCAGTCACCACCCTGGGCTCACGCCGCGGCCTTCCCCGGGTGCGCCCCTGCGGGCCGGAGACCCGACCTGACCGACGAGGTCCGATGACCGCCGGGGGAGAGCTCCCGACGGGCGCCACCGGCGGGGCCGGGAAGGCGAGGGAGGATGATCTGCGCCACCCGGTGCGGCGCCTGCGCCAGGCGTTCGTTGGCATCGAGGACGAGCCGCCGCGCGAGTGGACACTTCCCGGTCCGATGACCAAGGATCTATTCGAAGGTGACCAGCCGGCGGTGCGGCCTCGAAGGGGTGAGATCGTCAATGCCGCGCCTCGGGCCAGGCCGGCTCCGGAGAACACCTCCCCTGTCTCTGATTCACCGCGATGCCGACCCCGGGGCAGATGGCGCGCGCGGCTGCTGCTGTCGGCCCGGCGGTGGCCGCTGCTCACGGCCGTGGCCCTGATGGTCGTCGCCGGCGGGGCGGCGACCACCATTGGCATATCGACGCGCGTCTCACCGGCGACGGTTGAGCGGTCTCCCTTGGCACCCCGGTTGGGGCTGGCGGCGGCCCCCGGGCTTGCCTCACCCTCAGCGCGCGACGGTGCGGCCATGGCCTATGACCCAGCCGACCAGGACGTCATTCTGTTCGGAGGCCTCGTATCCGGAGGGTACTGGGGTCAGAGCGTCCTCCCCGACACCTGGAGATGGGATGGTTCGCGGTGGACGGAGCTGCACCCGCCGGCCTCCCCGCCCGCGTTGACCCAGGCGGTGATGGCCTACGACCCGTCGAGCCAGCGGCTGGTACTGACGGGCGGCGAGACCGCCACGGCAGACGGCGATTTCGTCGCGGCGAACGGCACCTGGACCTGGAACGGGTCAACCTGGTCCCCGCAGCCGACCGGAAACCTGCCCCCATCGGCGGGGCCGTTTGGGCTCGCCACCGACGACGCCACCGGCCAGCTCATCCTCGTCGCGGCTTCCGATGGCTGTCACGGCGTGAACACCTGGCGGTGGAGCGGCAGCGCGTGGGTCCTGCTTCATTCCACGACGCCTCCGGCCGCGGCGTACCCGGTCGGCCTCGCCTACGACCCGGGGGCTTCGACGCTCACCCTCTTGGCATCCGCCGGGACGTGCCCCGAGGACATGGTAGAGGGTGCGGTGAGCCCGACCGCCACCTTCTGGTCGTGGGGTGGCCTCACCTGGACCTCAGAAGGGTCCTCGGTGCCGGCCACGTTGGCCGGCTCTGGGGAACTGGCAACGTCGGCTACCGGACTGTTGCTCGTGACCCCGAACGTGATCTACCGCTGGAGTGGCAGCGAGTGGCCCACGACAGCGGCCAGCCCTGGGGTCGCCGACGCAGCCTTGGCGTACGACGCTGCCGACCGCCAGCTCGTGCTGTTCGGTGGGATCTGCACGTCCTGCGGCGGCGACTCCCCGCTGGACGGAACCTGGACCTGGGACGGCACCTGGACGCTTCGTGACGGGTCGGCCCCGACCGCCAACCCTGACGCCCCTGCCTGACAACGTTCATCGACAGCGGCGGCAGTGCGCGATCCTCGGGTTCAGTATTCGCGGGCCGCAGCTCGCTGGCGAACGATTCCAGGGCCGTTAGCGGAAGGGCGAGAACTCATGCTCGCAAGACACATCCCCAACACTGGGCCACTCCACGGTGACAGTTACACCCCTGAGCCGGGCCGATCGCTGCCCCCTATACTGCCCGCCAAACGATCGGCGCCGGCCTAGAGCGCCATTAAACTAGTCGTCCCAGTTGGACACGAGGGGTGTGCGTTGTGAAGAGGATCCGGCTCCTCCTGGTGGGGCTGGCATCACTCGCCCTGCTCCCGATGGGTGCGACCGCCGCTGCGGGGCCGACTGTGCTGGTCTGGGGGACGGTGTTCTCGGCGCCGACCTCGTCGACGCTCACCGTACCGGCCCAGGTCACTCTGCCTGGGCCGGTGGCCCAGGTGGCCAGCTCCAATTCCACCGAGTACGCGCTCCTGTCGAATGGCCAGGTATGGGCATGGGGGATCGGGGCTCAGGGGCAGCTCGGTAACGGCGGCATGGCCAACTCGTTCACGACCCCGGTCCAGGTGGAGTTTCCCGCCGGCGTGACGATCGCCTCCCTCGTCACCGACGCGATGCCGTACAACGCGGCCCTGGCGATCGACACCAGTGGCCATGCCTGGGGATGGGGGAGCAACCTGACCAGCGCCCTCTGCCAGGGCAGCGGCGCCCCGACCCAGTACCTGACGCCGGTTGAGATCCCACTCCCCGGCGTCACCCTGGTGGCCGGGGCGAGTGGCCACGCCATCTTCGACTCAAACGGTTCGCTCTACGCCTGCGGCCTGTACCAGGACGGCTCGCTCGGGGACGGCAAGTCGAGCGGCAGCACCGCTTATACCCCGGTGGCGGTGGTGGGGATGCAGGATCAGAACGTCACCGCCCTAGTGGCCTCCTCGGTTGACTCCGGGGCCCTGCTGGCGGATCGCGCCTACTACGACTGGGCGACGACGAGCACGGTGAGCTCGGCGATGGACGGACCACCACCGAAGCCTCGCCGGTCGTCGTCACCCCACCGGGCGGCGTCAGCTACGCCCTGTTCGCCATGAGCGGCGCCACCAGCTACGGGGTGACCGCGGCGGGGGCGGTGTACAGCTGGGGCCAGGCCACTCGCGGAGAGATTGGCAACGGCCAGGAGGTCAACGAGCTCCACCCCGTGGAGGTGGTGACCGGCGGGGTGACCATGATCTCCGCCACCGCCCAGAACGTGGTCGTGCGCGCTATCTGACGCCTCACTGAAGCCGAGCCCAGAGGGGACTCGGCGGCTTTGGGGCAGGTGGTAAGAGCGGATCGCTGACGTCTCCGGGGCTGAGGGAGGCCCGCGCCCAACCAGACGAGGGCGAAGCGACACGCCGCATCACCTCACGGGACGTTCCCTAATACTGGGCCACCCCAGCCTGTCAAGTTGTTACCAGAGAGCACGCTTTGCAGCAGAAGATTGAGGTGTCCTACGCCTACTGGGGGAGCGTCACCGCCGTCTGTCACACCGGCGAGCGCAGAGGCTGCCGCAGGGCACGGCCGGCGCCAGTCGCCGATCGGCGTCCACTCGGGGTCCCCCTCTCGACCATCGCCGTTGGTCCCCTTTCTGACTGAGGTTCACACCGGAAGCGCAGCAGTACCCGGAGACCAGGCGCTGCCGTTCCACCCATCGCTCACCAGCTGGCCGCTGCTGCTGATGAAGAGGACATCCATGTCTCTCGTCGACGGCGAGGTCGCGGCCAGGCCCCATCTGGCTTCCGGTGCCCCGGGAAGCGTAGTAGGCGCGAGCCACCAAACGATCTCCATCTGGCCGCTGGTGGTGATATAGAACGAACTCTCGTCCCCCGCCGACGGGCAGGTCATGGTCAGGCCTGTTCCAGCTTCCGGTTCCGGTGCCCCCAAGAGCGCAACGGGACCTACCCAGCCGCCGCTGCTGTACGCGTCGAGAGCGAACTGGTTGCTGTTGTTGGGCATGTAGGTGATGAACACCTCCCCGGAACAGGAGGTCGCGGCCAGTGGTGCACCGAGTAATGGTGTCCCCGGAGCCAGACCGGGACCCGCCCAGCCGGCGCTGCTGCTGTACGCGTCCTCCCTCAGCTGGTCGTTGCCGATGAAGACGAAGCCGATGAAGAAGACATCCATGTCCCCCTTCGACGGCGAGGTCGCGGCCAGTGGCGTGTCGGGTTCAGGTGTGCCCGGAAGCTCGACAGCACTGTAGTGCCAGCCGCCGCTGCTGGTCCAGGAATCGCTCACCAGCTGGCCGCTGCTGTTGATGAAGAAGAGATTCGCGTACCCGGTCGACGGCGAGGTCGCGGCCAGAGACGTTCCGGCTCGCGGTGTGCCCGGAAGCGCAGTTGGACCCGCCCAGGAGGTGCCGTTGTACGTGTCGACGTCCAACTTGCCGCTGCTGGTGATGAAGAAGACATCCATGTCCCCCGGCGATGGCGAGGTCGCGGCCAGGGCTGAGTTCGCGGCCAGGGCTGAGGTCGCGGCCGGGGCTGAGGTCGCGGTTGCGGTCGTTTGGGTGGATCCAGGTGACGCTTGAGCGCTGGCTCTCGGGGTCAGGCTGGGCGGGTGAGCGCGGGTTGCTGATGGAGCACTGCTCCCACAGCCTGCGAGCGCCAGCGCGACGACGAGCGCCAGGCTCAGAGAAGGTGGGCGAGATGGGGAGATGGATCGACCATGGTGCGTCATCTTCACGCCTTCAGACCGCATACCGAAGCAGACGGACTATGCCATATTCCTTCAGCGAAAGTCTGACCGTGGAGCCCATCGTTCCGGCACCTGCGAGCCCTTCCTCGCCGAACTGGTTCCGCTCTTGGAGCAGCACCAGCATCTCTGCATCGATGACGCCGTGGTTCTCCTCCTCCACTACAGCGTGAGCACCGTCGAGCGGACCCGGCCGATACCGATGTGGTGGAGGCGGCTGAGGTAGCGGAGGGTTACCTGGCCGCTCTGGTCGACCCGGTCGTGTCGCATCCAGAAGTGGGTGGCTGGGCTGGGGCCGGCAGGTGGAAGTGGCCGCCTTCTGCTCCCTGCGCGGCCGCCTCTTCGACTGCCGTCCCATTAGCCTGCGGCCGCCGTTCCGGGCTCCTCATCACTCGATCTCCCGCGCCGGGCTGGTCGGTGGCGGCGCCGGCCTTGCCCACCCGGCGAGGTCAGCATGGCTCATGCGAGCATCCCCAAATGTACCCAGACAGATCCTGACCAGAGCGAGCCTGGTCAGGATCGGGGCGCGATTTCGGGCCGCGAACTCCGGTTGTGCTCGTCCGGCAGCTTGCGGACCATATCGCCCACACACACCGTACCCGGCTGGACGACACGGGCGTTGGCCCCGCGGAGGCGCAGCTCCCGTCCTTGAGGCGAGTTGACCCAGCGCTGCGCGTCGGCACCGAAGCGGGCGACAAACTTGGCGCAGCCAGTGTGCGGGGTGGCCGTGATCTCGATAACAGCGGAGCCGATGCCCAGCCGCGATCTGGGCGGCAGGTTGCTCAGGCTCAGATCGAAGTCGACGTAGAGCTGGTCGCCGGCGAGCGGCCGGCGCTCGGGCTCGATCGCGACCAGGCTGGCGGCCCGCGCGTTCATCAGGGTGATCTGGGCGTCCGGGTTGGGGCCGCCGTCCGAGGTGAGAGGGCTTCCCCGCTGCGACCAGGTGTCACCACGACCCCTTCGGTCAGGCTCAGCTCCGCCTCGATGAGCAGCTCGCGCTGATCGACGCTTGGCCGGCGTACCACCATCTCGAGCCGGCCCGAGTCGGCGGGAGACGCGCGGACGTGGTCGAGGCCGGCTTCGAGCTCTGCGAGGCTCCGACATCTCGAGCCGGCCCGAGTCGGCGGGAGACGCGCGGACGTGGTCGAGGCCGGCTTCGAGCTCTGCGAGGCTCCGATGCTCCATCTGGGTTGAATGATCCCATGGGGCCGACGGTAGGCGCGACGCCCCACTGATGGGCTAGAGGTGACGGGTGACCTGGGTAGGCCGGACTCGTCCACCCCAGTATGTGTATTTCACCCATGAACCGAATTCACGGCTCCGCAGCCTGTCAGTTTGACCGCTGAACTGAATCGTTAGCCGAGTCTCCTATTCCACGACGCTCCAGCAGCTGAGCTCCCATCCGTTGACGTCCCTTTGGTGACCCAGTCGGCCACTACTCCGTCCAGTCTCTTGGTACAGCTGGACGTGTCAATGGCCATCCAAGTTCCCCAACCGTGGCCATGAGAATTCCCCACGGGCGGTGGGTTCTGTGAAGGTTCGGTTCTGGTCCTCCTCTGTGGGTGAGTGACGGGGTGCTGGAGTATCTC
>Ga0181524_10000936_pt1 | contig 34683 bp, 27 predicted proteins | sample PEATcosm2014_Bin_34_FD_119761 | JGI IMG/M metagenome (GOLD analysis project Ga0181524, IMG submission 119761) | Peatland microbial communities from MTU Mesocosm Facility, Houghton, MI, USA - PEATcosm2014_Bin05_60_metaG | ecosystem: Environmental > Terrestrial > Soil > Wetlands > Peat | place... | reverse complement strand
GCGTAGCGCAGCGCCAGGATGGTGCTGATCAGGTCGGCGTTTCCGGCGCGCTCGCCCATGCCGTTGACGGTGGTGTTGATGTACGCGTCCACGCCGCCGTCCACGGCGCCGACCGCCCCGGCGGTGGAGACGGCGACGGCCATGCCGAGGTCGTCGTGGCAGTGCAGCTCGATCGGCAGCCCGACGGTCTCGGCCAGCTTGCGGCAACGGTCGTAGGCCGTGAACGGGTCGTGATAGCCGAGCGTGTCGCAGTACCGGATGCTCTTGGCGCCGATCTCCTTCGCGCGGGCGGCGTACTCGATCAGCTCATCCATCTCCGTGCGCGAGGCGTCCTCGGCGTTCACGCCGACCCATTCCGCGCCGTGCTCGTAGCACGCCTGGACCGCCTCCTCCATCATCCGGATGACGCCCTTGCGGTCCACCTTGCCCTCGAATTTGCCGTGGATCATCTGGTGGGAAGTGGAGATCGAGACGCAGATGTGCTTGAGGCCCGGGACGAGCTCGAAGGACAGCTCGACGTCCTTGAGCCGCGCCGTGCACCAGCCGGAGAGGACGATCGGGTCGAGCAGGCCCTTGGCCTTGAGCTGCAGGTTCGCGTTGAGGTAATGCTTCTCGTGCGCGGTGAAGGGGAAGCCGAACTCGCTGCGGTGGACGCCCATCTCGTTGAGGAGGACGTTGATGATCGTCTTCTCGAGCTTGGCGAGCCCCAGGCGCGAGGTCTGAACCCCGTCCCGGTTGGTCACGTCCACGATTCGGATCAGGTGCGGCTCGGCCACCGGCGCGCTCCTTTTCTATTGCGCCATCGAGGCCAGCAGGCTCTCGGGCAACTCCATGTTGGAATAGACGCTCTGCACGTCGTCGTGATCGTCAATCTGGCCGAGGAGGTCCATGAGTTTCCTGCCGACCTCCGCCTCCACGGGGACGGAGCTCTTCGGCATCTGCGTCACTTCGGCGGCCTCGACCTTGATGCCCTTGTCGGTGAGGGTTTTCTTGACGCGGTAGAGCTCCAGCGGCGCGGTGGTGACCTGGAAGACGTTGCCGGTGCGCTGCATATCTTCGCCGCCGGCGTCGAGGACGACTTCGAGCAACTGGTCCTCGGAGACGCCTTCGGCGGGGACGGTGATCAGGCCTTTCTGCTCGAAGGCCCAGGCGACGCTGCCGAGGTGGGCGTTGCGCATCTCGAGGAGCTTGCGGATTTCCGCCGAGGTGCGGTTGCGGTTGTCGGTGAGGACCTCGATGAGGATGAAGACGCCGCCGGGGCCGATCGCCTCGTACTGCGCGCTCTCGAGGACGGCGCCGTCGAGTTCGCCCGTGCCCTTTTTGACGGCGCGCTCGATGTTGTCCTTGGGCATGGAGTACTCGCGCGCCTTGTCCATGGCGTATTTCAGCCCGATGTTGGTCTCCGGGTCGCCGCCGCCCATCCGCGCGGCGATGGTGATCTGGCGCGCCAGCTTGCTGAAGAGCTGCCCGCGCTTGCTGTCGGTGGCCCCCTTCTTGCGTCGGATCGTCGCCCAGTGCGAATGTCCGGACATGTCCGCTCCTCCTGTTCCATCCCGCCGATTCATCGCCGCGCCGCCGCGCCCGCGCGAAGCGAGGCTACGGGATGACTTTGTTCAACGGATACTCGACGATGGCTTCCGCGCCGGCCCGGCGCAGGTCCGGGATGATCTTCCGGACGACGCTCTCGTCCACGATCGTCTCGAGGGCGAAGCCGGCGCCGCTCGCCAGGCCGGAGACCGTCGGCTTCTTCATCGCCGGGAGCGCCTTCAGCACGGCGTCGAGGTTCTCCGCCGAGACGTTCATCTTCAGCCCGACCTTGAATCGCGCCGCGAGGGCGCCTTCGAGGAGAATTGCGACGGACTCCATTTTCTCGCGTTTCCACGAGTCGGCCCAGGCCGCGGCGGAGGCGATCAGTTGCGGGCGCGAGATCAGCACGGTCTCGATGATTCGCATTTTGTTCGCGCGCAGGCTCGCGCCGGTCTCCGTGCCGTCCATGATCGCATCCACCAGGTCCGGCGCCTTGGATTCCGTCGCACCGTGCGAGAACTCGACCTCGGCGGTGACGCCGGCCTTGCGGAGGAACTCGGCGGCCACGTTGACCAGCTCGGTCGAGATGCGTTTGCCCTGCAGGTCTTTCACGGCGCGAATGGGCGAGTTCTCCGGCACGGCGATCACCCACCGGTACGGCGTCAGCGACTGCTTGCTGTAGGTCAGCTCCGTCACGACGTGCACGCGCGAGCGGTTCTCCGCGACCCAGTCGTTCCCGGTCAGGCCGCAGTCCACAACGCCCTTCTCGACGAAGCGCGACATATCCTGCGGACGGAGCAGGCGCGGTTCGATCTCCGGGTCGTCAATCTCCGGGTAGTATGAGCGCGGCCGGAGGGTGACATTGAATCCCGCGCGGCGCATCATCTCGAGGGTCGCGTCCTGGAGGTTGCCGATGGGGATTCCGAATTTCACTTGCATTTCCGCGAAACCTTCTTTCTTTTCAGGGCGGGCCCGGCGACGACGGCGGCGCGGCGACCGGTCCGGCAGTCGCTCCGAAACCCGCAGGCGCCGCAGGAGGGTTCGTCGGGCAGGCAGGTGTTCTTCGCGTGCTCGCTGAGCAGCCAGTGGAATTCGAACATGCCGTGTTTCGGGACCATGCCCTGGATCAAGTGGGTCAGCGCCGCCGGCTCGTGGCCGTCGGGCAGCAGCGGCAGCCGCCGGCAGATTTTCATCACGCCCGGCGTGAGGGGGAAAGCCTCGTGTCCGAGCACCAGCAGCGTCGCGCGCGCGAGGGCGGCTTCCGGGAAACCCGGGATGCCCTCGATCAACTTCGCCGCGTCGGCCGGGCTCTTCTCCTTGAGGAAATCGAGCGTCATCTCGTTCGCGAGGTCGTAGATCCGCTGGAGCACAAAGCGGACCAGCGCCGCCTTGTCCAGGGCGTCGGCCAGTCCGGGCATGGCCGAGGCGATCTCACACGGCGCGCTGACGCGCACCTCGTTCCAGTCCACGAAGTAGCGCGAGATCGCCGAAAGCGCGGAGGCGCCCTTGCGCTCGGAGGCGCCTTCGGCCAGGATGCCGACGAGCATCTCCTCCATCGCCGGGCGGGTGACATGCGCGCGGGGACGGCCATAGTCCTTCCGCAGGACCGTCAGGAGCTTGTGCGCCAGGCGCCGGTTGCGTTCAGTCGTCATCGCTCTGCGGCTCCTTCGAATCGTCCGGGGCGGGCGCTTCGGCCTGCCCTTCCGCCCGCCTCGAGCGCTCGCGTTCGAGGTCCGTCAGGATGCTGCTGATGCGGATGCTCTGCTTGACACCGTGGTCGGCGAAGAACGCGAGCTCGGGCATGCGCCGCAGCTTCAACACGTCGCCCAGTTCGCCGCGGATGCGCCTCTTGGCGCTGTTGAGCCCTTGCAGCGTGGTGCGTTCCTTCGCCGGCGAGTCCATCACCGAAAGGTGAATCTTCGCCAGCGTCAGGTCGGGCGAGACCTCCACGCGCGTGAGCGTGACGAACCCGATGCGCGGATCGCCCAGGCCGCCGGAGAGAATGCGGCCCAACTCGCGTCGAATCAGCTCGGCCAGCCGCTCGGGTCTTCTTCGCATGGGCGCTAAACGAACTCCTTTTCAACGCTGACGAGCGTCACGTCGCGCTGGCGGCGGACCATCTGGATCGCCTGGTCGAGCAGGCCCTCGACGTACGCGCGGTCCGTCCCGACGGCGCTCAGTCCCAGCACGGCGGTCTGCCACACGTCCTGCGCGTCCACCTCGGCGATCGAGAGGTTGAACTGCGCGCGCAGCCGGTCCTTGACGGCCCGCAGGCGCCGGCGCTTGTCTTTCAGAGAGTGCGAGCCCGGGATGACGAACCGCAAGGAAACGATGCCGACCACCATGGACTTTCAATTACGCTAAGCCGGACTCGCGGGCGCGGCGGGGCTGGCCTGCGACGAGCCGAGGGTCCGCGCGATCTTCTCGATCTGGAACGTCTCGATCACATCACCGACCTTGACGTCGTCGTAGCCCTCGATGCGGATGCCGCACTCAAAGCCTTCCCGGGCCTCCCGGATATCGTCCTTCTCGCGGCGGAGCGAGGCAATGCGGCCGGTGAAGACGACCGTGCCGTCGCGCACCAGGCGGACGCGATGGGCGCGCAGCACGGTTCCGTCGCGGACGTAGCAGCCGGCAACGTTTCCGACGCGGCTGATCCGGAAGACCTTCCGCACCTCCGCATGGCCGCCGATGGTTTCGCGTTCCTCCGGCTTGAGCATGCCGGAGAGGGCGCGCTCGATTTCCTCCTTGACGCGATAAATCACGTTGTAGGTGTGGATCGCGACGCCCTTCTGCTCGGCCAGGGTGCGCGCGGCGGAGTCGGGGACGACGTTCAGCCCCACGACGAGCGCGTCCGAGGCGTCCGCCAGCAGCACGTCGCTGGTCGAAATGGCGCCCACCGACGCGCGCAGGATGTGCAGCCTGACCTCGGGCGAGACGATGCTGGCGAGCACTTTCTGCAGAGCGTCAATGGTCCCGCGAACATCCCCCTTCAAGATCAATTGGAGTTCCCGGACGCGGCCCGCCTCGATGGAAGTGAACAGGTTTTCGAGGCTGACGTGCTCGCGATGAGTCATGACCGCATCGCGTGCCTTGAGCCGGCGCTCTTCGGCGACCTCGCGCGCCTTCGAGAGGTCGTCGAGCACGATCAGCCGGTCGCCGGCCTGCGGCAGTTCCGTCAGTCCGATGACCGCCACCGGCCAGGACGGGCCGGCTTCCTTGAGCGGGCGGTCGCGGTCGTCGTACAGCGCCTTGACGCGGCCGAACGCGGCGCCGCAGACGATCACGTCGCCGACCTTGAGCGCGCCATCCTGCACGAGCACCGTGGCAACCGGGCCGCGACTGCCGGACATCGCCGCGTCGAGCACCGTCGCGCGGGCCGCCTTCTTCGGGTTCGCCTTCAGTTCCCTCAGCTCGGCGACGAGCGCGAGCATTTCGACCAGCTCGTCCACGCCTTTGCCGGTGAGGGCCGAGACATCCACCATGACCGTCTCGCCGCCCCACTCTTCCGGCTGCAGGCCCAACTTGGTCAATTCCTGGCGGACGCGCGTGGGATTGGCCTCGGGCTTGTCGCACTTGTTGATCGCGACGACGATCGGCACGTTCGCCGCGCGCGCGTGGTCAATCGCCTCTTCGGTCTGCGGCATCACTCCGTCGTCGGCGGCGACGACGAGCACAGCGATGTCCGTCACGTTCGCGCCGCGCGCGCGCATGTCGGTGAAGGCCTCATGGCCGGGCGTATCGAGGAAGACCACGGTCTTCCCGCCCACCGTCACGCGGTTCGCGCCGATATGCTGAGTGATGCCGCCGTATTCGTGCGCGGCCACGTCGGTCTTCCGGATACGGTCGAGAAGCGATGTTTTGCCGTGGTCCACGTGTCCGAGGAACGTCACCACCGGAACGCGCGGCTGCAAGTCCTCCGGCCGGTCCACCCCCTGCTCGATGTCGGTCACCGTCGTCTCAGCGGTTACCGCTTCGAGCACGTTGATATCCAGCCCGAGATCCCTGAGCACCAACCGTATCTGCTCCGCGCTGAGCAGGACATTCACGGTGACCATCGCGCCGTGCGCCATCAGCTTCAGGAGAATCTGGTTCGCCTTGACGCCGAGCGCGGAGGAGAGGTCCTTGACGGAGACCGGCGCCCGGAGCTCCTGGATCGCCGTCTTCTCGGCCAGCGGCTTCGCGGACGCACGCCGCGGCGCGCGGGCGTGCTGGCGCCGCATGCCCCGGCGAGGGTAACGCGGTATGGACGATGGCGGAATGTAGCGGCCCAGGACTTTGACGGTGTCGGGCAGCAACAGGTCATCTTCGTCGGACGCGCCGCCCCTGCCTTTGCGGCGCTTGCGGGCGGCGGAGCGCATCTCCTCGGACCCTTCGGTGGCTCTCAATTTGGCCGCTGGCGGCGGCGTCGGATGCGCCGGAGCGGCGCCTTTGGCGCCGGCGGCGACCGGTTGAGGTTTCTGAGGCGCCGGCGGCGTCTTCTGGGCGGCGGGCTTGGCGGTTTTGGGCGCTTTGGGCGCGGGGGCTTTCTTCGCCCCGCCCGGCAGTTTCTGGCGAAGCGCGGCGGCTTCTTCGGCGCTCAGGCCGGCGAGGCGATTCGCGGCCTTCATGCCGAGTTGCCTGCACAGCTTGAGCAACTCCTGGCTGGTTGTGCCTAACTCCTTCGCCAACTCGTGCACTCGCATCGCGCGCAATATCTCCTAATCGGCTGCCGGCGGTTCGGCCGGCGCGTTCGGTGCTGCGTTCGCCGGTTCGCTCGGGGCCTCCGAAGCGGGCGCCGGCGCCGATTCAACGCCCTCCGGCGGCGCGGCGGTCTCGGCCTTCGGCTCTTCAACGCCCTCCGGCGGCGCGGCGGTTTCGACCTGCGGCGCTTCAACGGCCGGCGGCGGCGCGGCGGCCTCCGCCTTCGGCTCTTCAACGCTCTCCGGCGGCGCCGCGGTCTCGGCCTTCGGCTCTTCAACGGCCTGCGGCGGCGCGGCAGCCTCCGCCTTCGGCTCCTTGGCGGCCTCGGACGCTTTCGCCTCCGGAGCCGCAGAAGGCTTTATGTCAATGTCCCAGCCAGTCAGCTTCGCCGCGAGACGGACGTTCTGCCCCCGCTTGCCGATGGCCAGCGACAACTGGTCCTCCGGCACGACCACCAGCGCGTGCCGGCGGTCGGCGTTGAGGTCAATGGATTCGATCTCGGCCGGCTTGAGCGTGTTCGCGATCAGCGCATCCATCTGGTCGCTCCAGCGGACGATGTCAATCTTCTCGCCGTTGAGTTCGTCCACGATGCTCTTGATCCGCGAGCCCTGAACGCCGACGCATGCGCCGACGCTATCCACGCGCGGATCGAGCGAATTCACGGCGATCTTCGTGCGGTATCCGGCCTCGCGGGCGATACCCTTGATCTCGACGAGACCCTCGCCGACTTCGGGCACTTCGAGCTCGAAGAGCCGCCGGACGAATTCCGGATGGCTGCGGCTCAGGACGACGCGCACGCGGGTGCCGACGGCCCGGACTTCGAGCACCAGCGCGCGCAGCCGCTCGCCGACGTGGTAGGTCTCGCTGAAAATCTGCTCCGAGCGCGGCAGAAAGCCCTCGGTCTTGGCGAGGTTGACGACGATGTTCGGTCCCTCGAACCGCTGGACGGTGCCGCCGACGACGGTGTGGACGCGGTCGGAGAAATCGTGGGAGATCGCATCGCGCTCCGCCTCGCGGATCTTCTGGATCATCACCTGCTTGGCGGTCTGCGCGGCGATGCGGCCGAGGTCCGACGGATCAATCTCGCGGTCGCCGTCATTCGCGCTGATCTCGCCGGTCTGCCGGTCAATGGTCACGACGAGGTTGTCCGAGGCGCCGAGGTGCTTCCGGGCCGCGGAGAGCAGCGCAGACTCGATCCCCTTGAACACTGACTCGCTGTCAATGTCCTTTTCGCGGTGGAGGCTGTCCACCAGGCGCAGGAGTTCGCTCGGGTTCATCATCCGCCCTAGCCTTACTGCCGGAACAAGAGGGTCCGACTCCAGTTCGACCTTCGCGACAAAAAAGGTGGGCGCATCCCCACCTTGAACTGCGCTCCGCGCGGCAGGGCCCGATGCGACGCGCACCCGCGCCTCTCCCGCGACGAAGCCGACATCCGCCCACGAGAGCAAAAAATGCGCCGTTTCTTGCTATTCCTCTGGCTTCCGCGCAACCGCGAAGCCACATCAACATTGCGATTACTTGACCCTGCGCTCCAACGACGATTGAGACAGGCATTCTATCACCGAATCGAAAATCTGTCAAGGAGCGGCTGGATTCCGCCGTTTTCGGCGAGCCGGCGCGCCGGTCCTCCGCCTTCGATCCTCCGCTTGCGCCTGCACCGGGCTGGGGCTACAATACCGGCGCGTTGGTTCGCCGCGCGGAACGGCCGGAGAATTTCATGAAAATCCTCGTCGTCGGCGGCGGCGGTCGCGAGCACGCGCTCGTCTGGAAAATCGCGCAGTCGCCGCTGGTGGAGAAAGTCTATTGCGCGCCCGGCAACCCCGGAATCGCGCGGCATGCCGAATGCGTCCCGCTCCGCGCGGACGACCTCGTCGGCATTGTGCAGTTCGTGCGCGAAAAGGGCGTGGACCTCACCGTCGTCGGACCCGAGGACCCCCTCTCGATGGGCATCGCTGATGAACTGACGCCGAAAGGGTTCAAGGTTTTCGGCCCGACGCGCGCGGCGGCCGAACTGGAGAGCAGCAAGGTCTTCGCCAAGCGCATTATGCAGAAGCACGGCATCCCGACGGCGGCGTTCCACATCTTCCAGGACGCGCACGACGCGCACGACTACGTCGCCAATGTCGCCGCGCCGCTCGTCGTCAAGGCCGACGGCCTGGCAAAGGGCAAGGGGGTCATCGTCTGCGGCAGCGCCGGCGAGGCGCACGAGGCGATCCGCGACATCATGGAGCGGAAGGTTTTCGGCAAGGCGGGAGACCAGATCGTCATCGAGGAATGCCTCCGCGGCCAGGAGGCTTCCATCCTGGCGATCAGCGACGGCCGGACGATCGTGCTGCTGGAAGCGGCGCAGGACCACAAGCGCATCGGCGACGGGGATGTCGGCCCGAATACGGGCGGCATGGGCGCCTATTCGCCGATGCCGGCCGTCACGCCCGCGTTGCGCGACGAAATCGAGCGCCGCGTCTTCATCCCGACGATCCACGGCATGCGCCGCGAAGGCCGCCGCTACCAGGGAATCCTCTACGCCGGCCTCATGCTCACCGGCTCCGGGCCGCAGGTGCTCGAGTTCAACGTCCGTTGGGGCGATCCCGAGGCGCAGCCGATCCTGATGCGCATGAAGAGCGACCTGGTGCCCGCGCTCATGGCCGCCGCCGACGGCACGCTCAAGGAATCGCGGCAGATCGAGTGGGACCCGCGCCCCGCCGTCTGCGTCGTCATGGCCAGCGGCGGCTATCCGGGCGACTACGGGAAGGGCAAGCCGATCAGCGGGCTCGACGAGGCGGGCAAGCTCAAGGACGTGATGGTCTTCCACGCCGGCACGGCGATGAGCGGCGGGCAGGTCGTCACCAGCGGCGGCCGAGTCCTCGGCGTGACCGCGATGGGAAAAACCATCGCCGAAGCGCGCGAGCGCGCGTACGACGCCATCGCCCGCATCCACTTCGACGGCGCGCAGTTCCGCCGAGATATCGGGCATCGGGCGATGAAGTAGAAAGACAACTTTTTTGCCGCGGATTTCACGGATTAGGGGCAACGAACTGCAAGCCTGGAACGGCGTTCATCTTTGCGTTCTGTAATCCGTGGCCATCCGTGAAATCCGCGGCAAATGCTGTTGCCTTTGCAGTCGAGGGACGATCCAGACGCGGCCGTCCTGGTGCACGACGCGCAACGGGACGTTGTACGCCCGCTCGAGGTTCCGCTTTGTCAGCACCTTCTCCCGCTCGCCCTGCGCGACGACCTCGCCGCCTCGGAGCAGCAGCACGTGCGTGATCCCGGGGACGATCTCCTCGGGATGATGCGTGACGAGAATTTGAGGCGTGCCAGGATGCCGGCGGATTTCCTCGGTCAGCGTCCGAAGAACGATCTCGCGCGTCGCCAGGTCAAGGCCGGCGCACGGCTCGTCGAGGATCACCAGCCGGCTGCGCGTCATGTAGCAGCGCGCGATCAGGCAAATCTGCCGCTGGCCGGTGGACATCTTCGAGAATGGAACCTCCGCCAGGTGCGACGCGCCCAGTTCGGCGAGGATCCTCTTCGCGTCGCGGACCGCCCGCGCCGAGGGCTTCTCGTACAACCCGAGCGACGCGTGCCGGCCGGAGAGCGCCGTCTCCAGGCCCGTCACGCGCGGCCGGTGCTGCACCATGATGTCCGTCAACTGCGAACTCACGAACCCGATTCTCTTCCGGACGTCCGGCAGGACGATCTCGCCGATGTCGCCTTCGATCAGGAACACGTCTCCCCGGCTCGCCGGCTCGTAGCCGGTGGCGATCATCATCAGGCTGGTCTTGCCCGAGCCGTTCGGGCCGAGCACGCTCCAATGCTCGCCCGAGGCCACGCGCCACGAAACCCCCTTGAGGATGTGCGCGTCGGCGCGCCGGTACTCGACGCCTTCCATGCTCAACCGAATCGAACGCACCGACTTACCCTCTGACAACCTTTCTTGACCACCAAGACACCAAGGCACCAAGAACGGCAGAATGAGTAAACAAAATCCTATGGGCCGTTCTTGGCGCTCTAGTGTTTGGCGTCTAAGTCTTCGAGCGCCGTTCTAGTGTTTGAACGCGCGCTGGCCGGTGAAGACCATGGCGACTTTGGGGTTCGCCTCGTTGCAGGCCTGGATGACCTCGAAATCGCGCTGCGAGCCGCCGGGCTGGACGATGGCGGTGACGCCTTCGCGGATGCCGACATCCACGCCGTCGCGGAACGGGAAGAAGCCGTCGGAGACCATCGCGCTGCCGATCAACCCGCCGCGCGCCGCGTCGGTCTCGTCGTCAATCGCCTCCTTCAGGTGCGCCGGGGTTTTGTGCCGCTCGACGTCCATCGCCAGCTCGTGGTACGGCACGCCGTATCTCCTGTAGCAGAGCCCGTCGGCGTATTTCGTGTATGCCTTGTCCACGGCGATCTGCGCGACGCCGACGCGGTCCTGTTCGCCCGTGCCGATGCCGACCGTCACGCCGTCCTTCACGTAAATCACCGAGTTGCTGCTGACGCCCTGCTCGACCTGCCAGCCGAAGAGCAGGTCCGCGAGTTCTTTTTCGGTCGGCTGCCGCTCGCAGCGAAATTCCCGGCCCTCCCGCTTCGCCGCCGCCGGAATGAAATCCGCCGCTGTCCGGATGCGGTTCAGCGGCGATTGCTGCACGATGATGCCGCCGTCGGTGAGCGACTTGAAGTCCACGAAGCGGGCGTTGGCGTACCCGGCCAGTTGGTCCATGCGCGGCACCCGGATGATGCGCAGGTTCTTGCGCTGGGCAAGGATCTCGACGGCGCCCTTCTCGTACTCCGGCGCGGCGACCACCTCGACGTAGCTCTGGCTGATCAGCTCGGCGGCGGCCTTGTCCATCGGCCGGTTGCAGACCACCGCGCCACCCATCGCGGCGAGCCGGTCGGCCCAATAGGCGCGCTCGTAGGCCGCCGGGAGCGTCTCCGCCTGCGCCACGCCGCAGGGGTTGTTGTGCTTCAGGATCGCCACGCACGGGCGTTCCATCAGAAACTTGAGGATGTTCAGCCCGTTGTCCACGTCGGTCAGGTTGATCTTGCCGGGATGCTTTCCGAACTGGAGCAGGTCCCATTCGGAGAGCGCCGAGACGAGCCCTTTGCCCGGCTGGATGAACCGGCATTGGCCGAGGACGAGGTTGCCGTTGACGAGCTCGTAGAGGGCCGCTTCCTGGCCGGGATTCTCGCCGTAGCGCAGCCCCTTCTCGACGCGCTCGCCGGAATCCTCGTCGGTGATCTTCCAGGTGCGCTTGCGGTAGATGAGCGTCTGGTCGCCGAAGGAAATCCGCATCTCGGGCGGGAAATGGTCGTCCATGATCGTCCGGTACGCCGCCTTCATGTCCTGGGCCATGGCGAAAAATCTCCGAACAGGCTGCGGCGCGCCGCCGCGATTTCCGAACCATCGGATTTTACCGCGCGCCTGCGGAATCCGCAATGATAATTCGCTCGTCGGCGGTCCACGGTTCTTTTTGCTATACTTCCTTCGTCCGCAAAGGATCAAAACGCCTGGCCGGCAGGCAAGCCAAAAGCCGTGTCCGTCGCCAGTCGGCGGTTCTTTTTGCTATACTTCCTTCGTCCGCGGCGCAATTCGGAGAATGCGATAAGGGAACGCACACCGTGAAAGTTGCACTGGCGCAGATCAATCCGACCGTGGGCGATTTCAGCGGGAACGCGGCGAAGATGCTCGATGCCGCGCGGCGCGCGGCGGCGCTTGGGGCCGAACTCGCCGTCTTTCCGGAGATGTCCATCATGGGCTATCCGCCGCGCGACCTCGTCGAGCATTCCGGGTTCGTCGCCGGCGGGCTGGACGCGCTCGACCGGCTCGCGCGGGAACTTCCGCTGCCGGCGATCGTCGGCTTCGTCGCGCGCAACGAGACCGGCAAGGGCAAGCCGCTGCACAATTCCGCCGCGCTCATCTACGACGGACGGGTGGTCTCGGTGCACCACAAGTCGCTGCTCCCGACGTACGACGTGTTCGACGAGGACCGTTACTTCGAGCCGGGGCGCCGGCCGCACATCGCGCCGTTCGGCGGGCGCGCGCTGGGGATCACCATCTGCGAGGACTGCTGGCGGATCGAGAGCAGCCTGCGCGCCAGGTACCACTTCGACCCGGTCCCGGTGCTCCTGCGCGAAGGCGCGCAGGTCATCCTCAACCTCTCCGCCTCGCCGTTCACGCTCGGCAAACAGGAGGTCCGGCGGAAACTGCTCGCCGACCAGGCGCGGCGGGTCAAACTGCCGATTGTGTACGTCAACCAGGTCGGCGGGAACGACGAACTCGTCTTCGACGGCGGCAGCATGGTGGTGAACGCGCGCGGCGAACTCGTCGCGCTCGCGAAGCAATTCGAGGAGGACCTGCTCGTCGTGGACCTCGACGCGCTGCCGGCGGCAGTCGCGATGCCGTCGGAGCAGCCCGCGGAGGCGGCGTTCCGCGCGCTGGCGCTGGGCACGCGCGACTACCTTCACAAATGCGGGTTCCAGTCGGCGGTGCTCGGGCTTAGCGGCGGGATTGATTCGGCGCTGACCGCGGTGATCGCCGCCGAGGCCCTTGGCCCGAAGAACGTGCTCGGCGTCTCGATGCCGTCGCGGTTCAGTTCGGCCGGCTCGCGCGACGACGCGAAGGCGCTCGCGGAGAATCTGGGCATCCGCTACCAGACGATCCCGATCGAGCAGGTCCACCAGGCGTTCCTTGAGACGCTGGCGCCCGCGTTCGCCGGCCGGCATCCGGACATCACCGAGGAGAACGTGCAGGCGCGCATCCGCGGGACGATCCTGATGGCGCTCTCGAACAAGTTCGGCATGCTGCTGCTGACGACCGGGAACAAATCCGAACTGGCGACCGGCTACTGCACGCTCTACGGCGACATGTGCGGCGGCCTGGCGCCCATCGGCGACGTGCCGAAGATGATGGTGTACGAGATTTCCCGCTGGGTCAATCGGCGGAACACGATCATTCCGCTCGACAGCCTCACCAAGCCGCCGTCGGCGGAACTGCGGCCGAATCAGACCGACCAGGACACGCTGCCGCCGTACGAGCTGGTGGACCGCGTGCTGCGCGGCTACATCGAAGAGCAGAAGGATCCGAGCGAGGTGATCGCCTCCGGCGTGGATCGCGCCGTGGTCGAGGACGTCGTGCGGCGCATCGAGACGAGCGAATACAAGCGCCGCCAGGCCGTGCCGGTGCTGAAGATCACGTCGAAGGCGTTCGGCTACGGCCGCCAGGTCCCGATCGCGAAGCGCACGCCGAGGGCGTGAAGGAACGCGGATTCGCCCGCGAAGGCGCGAGAACGGGAAAGGGTTTTGACTCTCGTCCTTCCGGCGATATACTGAACGGGGTTTCATTCGAGGGCGCACCATGAAGCCAGGAAAGAGGAAGCACTGTTACGATTATCCGCGGCCGATGGTCACGGTGGATTGCGTGCTGCTGCGCGAGGCGGAGCGCGCGCTGCAGGTGCTGCTGGTCGAGCGCGGCTCGCCGCCTTATCAGGGACGCTGGGCGCTGCCGGGCGGATTCGTCCGGATGAAGGAATCGCTCGAGGCGGCCGTCGTCCGCGAACTGGCTGAGGAGACCGGCATCAAGGAGCTGTCGTTCCTGATCCAGCTCGGCGCGTACGGCGCCGTGGGGCGCGACCCGCGCGGGCGCGCCGTCTCCGTCGCGTTCATCGGCATTATCCCCGGCGGCCCCCGGCCGCCGAAGGCCGGCAGCGATGCCGCCGCGGCGGTGTGGCTTCCGGTCGAAGAACTGCCGGAACGCCTGGCCTTCGACCACGCGACGATCCTCGGCGACGCGCTCCGGCGACTCGCCGCGGGCGGCCGCTCCAGCGGCGTGCTCTTCGCGTTCCTCCGCGACCCTTTCACTCTCGAACAGCTCGGGAACGTGCTCCACGCCGTGTACGGCGTTCCGCTGGCGCCCGAGGATTACCTGAAGCCGTTCCTCGAAATGAAAATCGTGAGCCGGCTCAGGCGCGACCAGGGCTACCGCTTCACGGGCTGGCACGAAGGGAAACGGCGGTGAGCGCGCCCAAGGTCGTGAGCCGCGTCGAACGGCTCCTCATCGGCGCGCACATGTCCATCTCCGGCGGCGTCGAGCTGGCCCCCCTGCGCGGGCGCGAGGTCGGGTGCGCCTGCATCCAGATCTTCACGAAGAGCAACATGCAGTGGGCCGCGCGGCCGCTGGCCGAGAAAGAGATTGCCGCGTTCAAGCTCAACTGCGCGCGGACCGGCATCGCCCCGGTCGTCGCGCACAACAGCTACCTGATCAACCTCGGCGCGCCGGAGGCGGCGCCGCTGGCGAAAAAATCGTTCGACTCGTTCCTAATGGAACTCGAGCGCTGCCGGGCGCTCGGTCTGCCGGCGATCATCGCGCACCCGGGCTCGCACACCGGCGCAGGCGAGATCGCCGGACTCCGCCGCATCCGCAGCGCGGTGGACGAACTCCTCGAACGCACCTCCGGCTCGCCGGTCCGCATCCTGCTCGAGACCACCGCCGGGCAGGGATCGAATCTCGGCTATCGCTTCGAGCAGCTTGCCGAGATCATCGAGGGCGTCCGGCAGAAGTCGCGCGTCGGCGTCTGCCTCGACACCTGCCACGTCTTCGCGGCCGGGTACGACATCCGAACCGAGGACGGCTATCGCCGCACCCTGGAGGAGTTCGACAAAATCATCGGCCTGAAGAAGCTCCAGGCGTTCCACCTGAACGACTCGAAGGGCGAGCTCGGCTCGAAGCTCGACCGCCACGAGCAGATCGGCCGCGGTCGCCTCGGCCAGGAGCCGTTCCGCCTGCTCCTGCGCGACCGGCGCTTCGCCGCCATCCCCAAAGTCCTCGAGACGCCGAAAGGCAAGCGCGGCAAGACGGAGTGGGATGTCATCAATTTGCGGCTGCTGCGGCGACTCGGCGGCGATAAGGAATGAGTGAAAAGTGAAAAAACTGATATAATGCTCCCAGCCTCGCCCCTCTGATAAAAGCAGGCCCGGTCATATGAGCCTTCTGGAAGTGAAAGACCTCCGCAAGACGTACGACCGCCGCGAGGTGGTCAAGGGCGTCACGTTCTCCGTGGAAAAGGGCGAAATCGTCGGGCTCCTCGGGCAGAACGGCGCGGGCAAGACGACCGCCTTCCGCATGACCATCGGGATGATCCGCTGCAACAGCGGCCAGGTGATCTTCATGGGCCAGGACGTGAGCCGCCTGCCCATGTACCAGCGCGCCCGCCGCGGGATGGGCTACCTGTCGCAGGAACCGTCGGTCTTCCAGCGGATGAGCGTGGCGGACAACGTGGCCGCGGTGCTCGAGACACTCCACATAAGCCGCGCCGACCGCAGGAAGCGCCTCGAACAACTGCTCGAACAACTCTCCCTGGCCCACCTGCGCAACGCGACCGCGTTGACGCTCTCCGGCGGCGAGCGGCGCCGCCTGGAGATCACCCGCGCGCTCGCGACCGAGCCGCGCCTGATCCTTCTCGACGAGCCGTTCAGCGGCGTGGACCCCAAGGTCGTGAACGAAATCCAGGAGATCGTCCTCCGACTCCGCGACAGCGGCATCGGCGTGCTGCTTACCGACCATAACGTGCATGATACGCTGAGCGTGACGGACCGCTCGTACATCATCAGCGAGGGGCGCATCGAGGCGAACGGGACGCCCGAGGAACTGCTGGCGAACCCGCGCGCGCGCGAACTCTATTTCGGCGAGCGCCTCCAGATCGAACACATCGTCCGAGCCCGGGAGCAAGGAAAACCGTCCGACACCGACTCCGCGATCATGTCCGAGGGCGTGTTGGGTGCGGACAGGATCCGAGCCGCGCTGTGGGTCTACTACTCGCAGAAAAACACCTACGTCGGCGCCATGCTTCCTACTTCCTCCGCATCTGGAACGCTACAACTGGCTTGGGGCGACCTGCAAGGGAAGTATTTCGCCCATAGCGACTACTCGATAAGCGATCTCACTGCTTCGACGTACACGATCACGGCCGGACCGCCTTCGTTGACGACAAAGTCACAGTTGACTTATATCATCAACCAAGCGGGCACGGAGTCCGGAACGTGCATGACCGGTCAGTAAGGCCACCTCCCGCAGCGGACTGGCGATCGGACGGTCCTGAAGAGGGATCGAAGGATGGCGGCGCGGCCCCGGAAAGCGGCGGCTCGGCCGGGCCGCCGGCCGCCTGACGCCCGCCCTATTGCGAGAAGGACGTTGCCGCGATATGAGCGATGGCCCTTCTGAAAACGTGCGCCGCGTCCTGCTCGTCTCAGCGAACCAGCTCGGCGACTGCGTCGCCCTCCTGCCGGTGGCGGCGGCCGTCCGCAAATATCTTCCCGACGCCCGGATCACGATGCTGGCGCGCCGGATCGGCCAGGAGGCGGCGCGCCTGACCGGGTGCGTGGACGACTTCATCATCGTCCCAGCGGCGCATTCGCGCATCGCCCTCGGAACGAACTTCCTGCAACAGATGGGCGCGCTCCGCCGGGAGCGCTTCGACCTGGCGTTCCTGGCCTCCGGGGAGAGCTCCGCGGCCGCCGCGCTGCTGTTCCTCGGCCGGGTGCGGACGCGGATCGGCTTCGCAGATTGCCGCCTGCGGCGGCTGCTCTCAATCCGGGTCGAGGCGCACGAGCCGGAGTTGGAGGCGCGGCGGAATCTCCGCCTGCTGCGCGCGGCGGGGTTGCCGGACGCGCTGGAGCGCCCGCCCTGCCGCGTTCCCGAGGAGCGGCTCGCGGAGGCGCCGGCGCTCCTGGCGAAGGCCGGCGCGCGCGGCGGCCGGCGCGTGCTGATCCACCCGGGATCATCGCAGGCCACCCGCCGATGGCCTGCGGCGAAGTTCGCGGAGTTGTGCTCGCGCCTCATCCGCACCGGGCTCGCGCAGCCAGTCCTCGTCGAGGGGCCGGCCGAGCCGGGACTCGCCGCGGAGATCCATGGCATGTCCCTCCACCCGTTGCCGACGCTCCCGCCGCTCAACGGAATTGACCTCCTCGCCGCGGTCATGGCGCAATGCGACCTGTTCGTCGGCCACAGCAGCGGCCCGTTCCATCTGGCGGTCCTGCTCGGACGCCCGACCGTGTCGCTCTGGGGCGACACCGATCCGCGCCTCTGGGGCCCGGCGTGGGAAACGGATCGGCACGTCCTCGTCCGCAGCCCGCTCCCGTGCGCCGCGTGCGAACACTGGGACCCGGAACGGCACACGGTCGTCCGCGGGCCGAAGGGCGGCGCGGGCGGCGCTCAGCCGCCTTGCGAGCGATGTTTCGACGCCATCACGGTGGAGGCCGTGTTCGAGGCCATCCGCGGGCAACTCGCGGCGCACAGGTGAACGACGGTGAAGATCCTTCTCATCAACAAGTTCTACCATCTCGCGGGCGGCACGGAGCGGTACCTGATCGAGTGGGAGGCGCTGCTCCGGTCGCGCGGGCATGACGTCATGACCTTCTCCATGCGCCATCCGGAGAATTTTCCGAGCCGGCAGGAGCGCTTCTTCATGGAGCGCGTCCGCTTCGACGCGGGGCAGCCGCGCGGGGCGCGACTGCGCGCGGCGGCGCACTCGGTCTGGAGCCGTAAGGCGGCGGAACGGCTGACAGAGCTGCTCAAGGCCCAGGGCGCGCCCGACATCGCACACCTGCATTCCTTCATGTACCAGCTCACTCCGGCCATCCTCGGGCCGCTCGTCGCGCGCCGGATGCCGATCGTGCAGACCTGCCACGACTACGCGCACATCTGCGTCAATCAGCATCTGTACAACCATCGCCTGAACCGCCTCTGCGAGGAATGCCTCCGGCGCGGGCGGCTGGCGCCGCTCTGGAGCCGCTGCATCAAAGGCTCCTTCGCCCAGAGCGCCGCCGGATGCGTCGCCGGTTGCGCGGACGCGCTCTTCGGCCGAAGCCGAAGCAAGGTCCGGCGATTCATCACGCCGAGCGATTTCATGCGACGGAAGATGATCGAGGGCGGCCTGCCGGCGCGGCGCGTCTTCCACGAGCGGCACTTCATCCGCCCGGACTGGGTCGCGCCTTCGCAATCGCCGGGCGAGTACATCCTTTTCATGGGCCGGCTTGTGCCGCAGAAGGGAATCGGCGCATTCCTCGATGCCGCGGCGCTCGCACCCGAGGTGCCGTGCAAAGTGGCCGGAACCGGGGCGCTCGAACCGGCCGCGCGGGCGCGCGTGCGCGAGGAGAACCTCCGCCACGTCGAAGTGCTCGGCCACTGCGAAGGCCCGCAACTCCTCGAGATCGTCCGCGGCGCGCGCGCCGTGGTGGTGCCTTCGGAGTGGTACGAGCCGTTCTCGCTTGTTATCCTTGAGGCGATGGCGGCGGCGCGGCCGGTGATCGCCTCGCGCATCGCCGGCCCGGCTGAGATTCTCTCGCACGGCTCGGACGGCCTGCTCGTGCCGCCCGGCAGCGCTGAGGAGCTCGCCGCCGCGTTCCGAACGCTCTGGCGCGACCCGGCGCGCGCCGTCGAGATGGGCCGACGCGGTCTGGAGAAGACCCGCACGCTCTACGCGCCCGACGGACATTACCGGCGCCTGATGCGGCATTTCGAGGAAGTCCTTTAATGATGCCCCTGGAGGCGGTCCTGGCGGTGACCTACCGCTGCAACGCGCGCTGTGCGATGTGCGGCATCTGGAATTCGAAGCCGGCCGCCGAGCTGCCGCCGGAGGCTTATGCCCGGCTGCCCTCGAGCCTGCGCGACGTCAACCTCACCGGCGGCGAGCCGTTCCTGCGCGACGACCTGCCCGAAATCCACGCCGCAGTCCGGTCCGCATGCCGGCGCGCGCGCACGATCGTCAGCACCAACGGCCTCCTGACCGACCGCATCGTCGGCGCCGTCCGCGCGATGGCGAGCGTCGAACCGGGGATCGGCGTCGCGGTCTCGGTGGACGGCCCGGCGGAAATCCACGACCGCCTGCGGGGCGTCCCGGGCGCGTATGAGCGCGCGATGGCCACGATCCGCGGCCTTCAGCAGGCGGGATTCCGGAACCTGCGGCTGGCCTTCACGGCGACGCGCGAGAACGCGAACTGCCTGGGGCAGGTCTACGCGCTCGCGCGCGAACTCCGCGTCGAATTCACCTGCGCGGTGCAGCACGGCTCCGAGCACTACTTCCATGTCCGGCCGCCCGAGGCGTGGTCGGTCCAAGCGGAGATTGCGCCGGCCATCCGCGGCGAACTGCGTTCCCTCTCGCCGAAGCGATGGGCGCGGGCCTATTTCATGAACGGTCTGTCCCGGTTCGCCGCCGGCCGCGGCCGCCCCCTGCCGTGTCGCGCGGGACGGGATTTCTTCTTCATGAGCCCGTCCGGCGACGTCTTCACCTGCAATGTGGAGGCCTTCCGCATGGGCAACCTGAGCCGGCAGAGCTTCGACCAGATCTGGAACTCGCTGGAGGCCTCCAACGCCCGGGCGTGCGCCGACATGTGCCGCGGCGGTTGCTGGATGGTCTGCACGGCGCGGACGGCGCTGCGCCGGGCGTGGCCGCGAGTGCTGCTCTGGGCGCTCGTCCACTCCGTCGTCGGCGTCCGGAATGAGGGCGAACCGCCGTGAGAATCGCGATGCTCGGGCTCAAGGGAATCCCGGCCACGTTCGGCGGCGTCGAGCGGCACGTCGAGGAGCTCTCGGCGCGGCTCGTCGAGCGCGGCCACGAGGTCACGGTCTACTGCCGGCGGAACTACACGCCGGCCGGCTCGCTCCATCGCGGCGTGCGGCTGAGAATCCTGCCGAGCATCTCGACGAAGCGCCTCGACGCCATCTCGCACACCGCCCTGGCGGCGGCCGACATCGCCGCGCGGCACTTCGACGTCATCCATTTCCATTCGGCCGGCCCGGCGCTGCTATCGTTCGTGCCGCGGATCGCGTCGCGGCGGCCGTGCGCGGTCGTCGCCACCGTTCACGCGATGGACTGGCGCCGCCGCAAATGGGGGCCGATCGCGCGCTGGTGGCTGCGCCGCGGCGCTTGGGCCGCTGTCACGTTTCCGCAGCGGACGATCGTCGTGTCGCGTCGGATGGAGGAGTATTTCGCCCGGCGCGGGAAGCATGTTGTTCACATTCCGAACGGCGTCGAAGCGCCCTGCCGCGCGCCGCTCGACGAACTGCGGCGGCTGGGCGTAGAGAAGGACCGCTACGTCCTCTGGATGGGCCGTTTCGTGCCGGAGAAGCGCGTCGAGGATCTGATCGCCGCGTTCCGGCCACTGGGGGGCGAGACGAAGCTGCTCCTCGCCGGCGAAGTGAACGAGGCCGATCCGTATTTTAAATCGCTGCGCTCGGCCGCGGGCGGCGACCGGCGGATTATTTTTCCCGGCGGCCTTTACGGGCGCGCGAAAGCCGCGGCGTTGAGCAACGCCGCGCTCGTCTCGCTGACTTCCGACCTGGAGGGATTCCCCATTGCGCTGCTCGAGGGCATGCGCTACGGCCGGCCGGTCGTCGCCAGCGACATTCCCGAGAACCTCGAGGCGCTTCGGCCGCAGGTGAACGGCTTCGCGTTTCGGACGGGCGATCCGGCTTCGCTCCACGAGCGTATGGCCTGGATCCTGGCGCATCCGGACGAGGCGGCCGCAGCCGGCCGGCGGGCAGAGCAGGATTCCCAGCAATATGATTGGGAAGTGATCGCCGGCCGAGTGGATTCCGTCTATCGTTCGGCCCTTAGAGTAACGCGCAGCGACAAATGCGGATTAGGTTCGTCATACTGATTGCAGCGAAGCGTCTCTTACGCAACGAGAGAGAAGTCATAGGGCAGCGAAACTGCAGGTTCGAGTGCTGGATGCTCGGTAGTCTAAAGCCCAGATGAAGCCGGACCAGCGACCGAAAAGACGGAACGAAAAGAGTTTGTTTCACCCGAATAGTCCATTTCCGATGAAAATGGCACCCGTAATGGATCAGAGCATTCGGCCATGATTCGCCACGGATTCTTTCGTGTGGGAACGAGGGATACACCTAATTAACCGGCAGCACAAGCTTGACATTCTCCGCATATTGCCTATAATGCCGACAGTATGTCCGCCTTACCGGGTTGCAAGGAAGCATCGAAATATGCGAGCGCGCTGGGTTGTTCAGAATCCGTCGCCTGAGCTTCCGATTGTCGGCCAAGCACGTGTCGCTAGCTGGTGGCCCGGCTCATACTACATTGTCAGCACGATTCAGATCGACGCCTCCGACCCGCTCCATAGGCTCACGGAGACAATCGAGCGAATGTTTCCGCATGAAGAAACCACTCTTTGCCCTGGCAAATACGTTACTCAGGTCTTCAAGTGCTCGAAAGACGGCATAGTCAGGTCTTTCAATGAACCACTCTACGAGTTAGAATATCAGGAGCTTGCAGCAGCACGCGCCGGTCACGAAGAGACGGTTGTCTTACTTTTGCAAGGGCGACTCAAGCTCGGCGTAACCGCAAAGTCAGAATACAACAAGTTGCGTGCGTCCGTTGGCATGGCACCTGCAAGGGACGATGACTGTTGCGAGTACGTCGCATGGGTGGTAGTTTTTGATCTTGCCTCGCAACAAATCGCGGATGAATGCAAGGGGTTGCCTGTTGATGACCGCGGGCTGTTCATGATGGTCGCCGCAAGTTATCTGACATGGGTTGCAATGACTGGCGTAGAATCGTCGTTTCCGCACGGCTCCTGGCGTTTCATCGCACCTCTGATTGAACGAGAACTATCAAAAAAGCAATGGTATCAAGCCGAGGTGATGAAGAGCATATTCGATTCAATGGTCAGGTATCCTCCAATATCTGATACCAAAGGGAGTCAATTGCGCACATCACTTGGGCCTTGGCCTAAAGCGGTCATGGCCGCCAAACTAGCCGGTCATTTAATGGCTCACTCGCAAAACATTGAGTTCGTTGTGTGGGTCGGAATTATTTCAGGCAAGATACTTGAGACAATACGCAAGGTGGCCGCAAATGGTTAGAAGGCATAGCCTAAAGAGGCAGCGTCCAATGAAAGGAGACTCATGAAGCGCGTCAAATGGGAAGCTTGCAAGTTCCCTCATATGGCGGTTAGTACAAATATGCGGAATCCTTCGGATCCGATAACTCCCGGCATGCGTGTGAGCGCACGCTACAAGGGGCTCACGGTTGTTTTGGAAATAGCAAAACAGGTTAAGGACGGCGGATACGCCGCAAACGTCCTCTTTTTCCAGCCACCGGAGGCATCCAATCCAAGTGGCCTTAATGTGGGTGATGAAGTCTGGATCGATGGGAAGCACATCTGCGCGTCCGGTCTCTGAAAATGAGGGCCTTGTAACTGACTGACAACCGTGTCGTTCAAGGACATGGTCGCAAGGGAGGCATAGTCACTGCGGCAAATCCTCAGGGAGTTGCCTGTCAAAAGGTGCGTAAGACGCTGCTCTATAAGAGGAAACGTCCAAGCCCGCCCCTCGCGCGCCTGAAGGGAAAGAGCAGTCTAACCGGTTCGCTTATTGACCTATTTGGCCAACCATTATGCAAGTTATTTTTTGGACGCCGCCCTATGGAGCGCGCGGTTAAGCGGGTCCCGCTCGCCGGTCGCGGAAGGCGATGGCCGCGCACGCCAGGAGCAGCGCTACGGCGGCCGGGAGCAGCGGCGTGTACGGCTTGAGCGGCTGGATCGCCACTCCGAGCAGCGCGAGCAAGTAGACGACGAGCACCCAGCCCCAACGAGCGGCCGCCGCATCTTCCAGGACCGTGATCCGCGCGAGGATGACTGCGACCGGCAGGATCAGCAGGACGTGATGGCTCGTGAGCGAGACTTCGCTCAGGAGCATGATTCCCGGCGCGACGGCGGCCATCAGGATCGCGGCGGACTTCGCGTCGCGCCCTCTTCCGCACAGCGCCCACAGCAGCGCCAGCCCGAGCGCGACGAACCCTTGCAGCGCCCTGGCCAGCGCGGACACCGCCGCCGGCGAGAGCGAGAGCAGGTTGATGTTCCGCTCGCCCTTCGACACGTCCATCGGAAGAGGCCGAAGGAGGCGGTTGAACGCGGCCGTCAGCGACTGGTTCGACGGGCGATACGGATCGCCGATGAATTTCGTCGTCTGGCCGGAACGATACGGCGCAACGACTCTCTCATACCAGGAGAGGTGCAGCCTCCATGCCCGTTCCGGTCCCCAGAGCAGGACCGGCAGGACGGCGGTGCACACGACGCCGGCGGCGATCATCCCGCCGAGCGCGCGCCACCGCCGCGTGAAGAGGAGGTACACGCCGAAAAGTCCCGGCAGCACCTTGAAGGCCGCGGCGAACCCGAGCAGCGCCCCGGCGCGGAATTTTTTCTCGCCGCGCACCAGCCAATAGAACGACGCCGCGACCGGGAATAGCACCAGCATGTCCGACTCGCACCGCACCATCACGTCCAGCGCCAGCGGCGCGAGGAGGATGAACGCGAGCGCGAACACGCCGAACCGCCCGTGCGCCGTACCCGGCGCACCCGTTGTTCCGCCGTCATTGGCCCACGCGCTGCAGAACCAGGCCGCCGCGAGCGCGAAGGCGAAGCTCACCGCGAAGAACAGCGCGCTGCCCGCGAACGGAATCTTCCACAGCACCGCGAACGGGAAGAACACGATGCCGAAGAACGGCGGATACGCGCGGACATGCCGCAAGTCCTTGTACGGGTCCATGCCCTCCATCATCTCGCCCCAGGCGATGGTGCGGAAGCCACGGAATTCGGAGGAGCGCCATTGCGCCTGCGAATCTCTGTCCTCGGCGATCTGGGTGGGGCTGGCGTATTGAAGGCGCGGGACGAACCTCTTCTGCGGGAGTTCGGCGCGGATGACGGCGTTGAGGCCCACCCCGAGGAAGGCGGCCACCACGGCGATCCAGAAAATCCATCGCCCCGTCCGCGTTTCGAGCGCCTTCGCCGCCGCGCTGAGAGTGGAGCGTATCATGTCGCGTCCGCGCGTCCCGAATGATGGCCGGTTTCAACACGGAGACACAGAGAACACGGAGAAAGGCACGGAGAAAAAGTCAGGATTTTAAAATCTTGGAAGAAATTCCTCCGTGCGTCTCCGTGTTCTCCGTGTCTCCGTGTTGAAAAAGAAGCTGATTGCTCAGGATTCCGCATATTCCTGCGCGGCGCCGACGGCCATCAGGTCGTGATGCCGGCCGAGCAGGTTCTCCGCGGCCTTGATGCCCATGTCAATATACCAGTCGCCGCTGGTGTAACGGAAGAGGCCGTTGCGGCCGGCGGATTGGAGATTGCCGAACTGACGGAGGAAAGCGAGGATCGTGTCCATGCGCCGCTGGTAATCGTTGACGTAGAGCGGATAAGCCTTCGGCAGTCGCACGATGCAACCGCCCGAGACCTGCTTCTCCTCGATGAGCTTCAACTCGGCCAGCCGCTTCGCGACGCGCTTGAGCAGCGCCTCTTCCGTCTCGGTCCAGACCGGGTCAGTCTCGAAGCAGAACACCTCGACCACCAGGCTCGTCCGGCCCGCCGGCGCCATGGCGGCGCTCCAGTTCTTCGGCTCGTGCATCCGGCCGAAGAACACGTCGGCGGAGGAAAAGTAAATCCAGTGGTCTGGCGTCACCTGCTCCCGGTCGAGGGTCAGGAAGGCGATGACGAGGGCGCGATATTGGAGGCCGTCGGCGGCTTCGAAGACGACCGGCGGCGGGGCAGGCGAAAGGGCATGGACGAATTCGTTGACCGGGATCGTGTTGATGAAATTAGCCGCCTCGAACCGGGCCTCGCGGGCTTCGTTGCGGCAGATCACCGCCCTCACGCGCCGGCCGTCGTGTTCGACGCGCACGACCGGCGAATTCAGGCGCAGCGCTCCGGCCGGGAGCGCCGCCGCCATCTGCTCCGGGATCCGGCCGAAGCCCAGGCGCGGGTAGATGAACCGGCTGGCGAGCGTCGCGGGCGCATCCTTGGCCGGCAGGAGCATGTTGCGCACCGCGGCGCGGAAAGACATCCCCTTGATCCGCTGGGCGGCGAAGTCCGCGCCGAGTTCCGAGCACGGGATGCCCCAGACTTTCTCGCTGTAGGGCTTGAAGTAGATCTCGTACAGCCGGCGGCCAAAGCGGTTCACGACCCATTGCTCGAAGGTACGCTCTTCGCCCCTGTGGTGGATGAGAGGGATGCCCAGCATCTTCTGCGCGGCGTAGCTGCCCGCGACGGCCAGCGAGCGGGTCGCGCCGAGTGCCGCCAGCGCGCTGAAGAAACTCAGCGGGTAATCCACGAATTTCCCCTCGAGGTAAATACGGCTCACGCGGTCCACGGTGATCAGCTCGCCGCCGAGCAGTTCGCGCACGAGGTCGAGCACGCGCTGGTTCTTCGTATAAAAGCGGTGCCCGCCCAAGTCGAAGCGGAAGCCGTCGTAACGCACGGTGCGCGAGGCGCCGCCGAGGACGCCATCCGCCTCGAAGACCTGCACCGGCGCGCCGTTGCGATGAAGGACGTACGCCGCCGTCAGACCGGTCAAGCCGGCGCCGAGAATCGCCGTCGGTTGGGCAAACTCCTTCGCGCTCATCCGTCCTCCGATTGCGAACCGCCGAGCGCCAGGAACTGGCTGCACGTCACCGAGCGCAAGGCGCATCGCGCCAGCGTCCGATCGAGCATCGGCCACGCCGCCGCGCCGGCGTTGCGCCGAAGCGCCAGCCGCAGGCGCCACGGCAGCACCCGCGCGAGCGACGGCTCGGCGAGTTCGTGCAGATGCAAATAGATCATCGGCGCGCGGGGCGAGACCAGCCACTCGCCCAGCGGCGCCAGCAGCCGCAGATAGGTCAGGCTGAACGGAATCCAGCCGGTCCGCAGCGCCGCGGCCGGAATCTCCGCAATCCCGTCCTCGCGCGTCACGCGCCAGGACTTCGGGCGCGCATTCCGCGGCGAAGGCGACACCGCGCCGCGCGACGAATCGTACTCGTAGCCGGCCGCCTTGAGCCGGCGGAACCACTCCGGCGGCGTCCTGAGAAACGGCGCGCGGAAGCCGACTACCGGACGATCGAACGCCGCCTCCAGCCGACGCCGCGACTCCGCCAGTTCGAAGGCGACTTCCTCCTCGCCCAGTCCCGCCAGGATGCGATGCGTCAGCCCGTGCGAGGCGACCTCGTGCCCGGAAAAAGCCTCGCGGAACAGATCGGCGCAGCTTTCGAGCAGCTCCGCCACGACGAAGAACGTCGCGCGCACGTTGCGGCGGCGGAACAGGTCGCTCAGTCGCGGGAGCACGTCGCGGATGGCCTGGCAGCCGCGAATGCCCCAGTCCGGCTCCACATCCACCGTCACCATGAACGGAGCATCACGCCGCACGACGTATCTTCCGAGGCTCTGAAGGGAAAGCCGGCGAAGCGCCACGACCCGGGCGCACCGTACGTCCCGCCGCACTGAGCGGCAGTCTATCACGTCGCGCGGGGCTTCGCAACTGAGCGGCGCATTCGGTTGCACTGGCATTGCGTTGGCTCGTTTGCGATAATAGGCGGCGGGTGCGACAGTCCTTTGGAGGTAAGAACCATGGCCGAGTCCAAGAAGAACGAGCCCGTCTGCCCGTTTCATCGCGCGGGAATGGTGATGGACGATCTGAGCGCGCAGTGGCGCGCAAAGGCGGCGGCGCTGTCGCCGCAAGCCGCGCACGCGCTCGCGCAGTCTCTCAGATCGCTTCGGAATATCCTTGACCGCCGGATTCACGACATCGAGAAAAACGAGCGCCCCGAGGGAGAGACAGTCCACGTCCGCGTGAAGCCCGACGCGGACGCATGAATGCTCCGCCTCCGGCCGGCCCGCATCCCTTGACGCCACCCGAGGAGTGACATGCAGCCGATTCACCTCGCGTTCCTTTTTCACCAGCATCAGCCGTTCTACAAAGACATTCTCCGCAACCGCTACGTGCTGCCGTGGGTGCGGTTGCACTCGATCAAGAGTTACACGGGGCTGCTCCTGGCGCTGAAGGAATTCCCGGAAATCCGCGCGACGATCAACCTCGTCCCCTCGCTGATCGCGCAGATCGAGGAATACGCCGCCGGCCGCGCCGTGGACGAGGCGCTGCGCCTGACGCGCAAGCCGGCCGACAGCCTGACCGAGTCGGACTGCCTGCAGATGCTCGACCACTTTTTCGTCGGGTATGCGCCGAGGGTGATCGCCGTCTTCCCGCGGTATCGCGCGCTGATGGAGCTGCGCAACCTTCACGGCCGGACGGCGGCGCAGGCGCTCCCGGATTTCCCGGCGGGGGCGCTGCGCGACCTGCAGGTCTGGGCGACGCTGGCCTGGTTTCACCCGCTGGTCGTCGCGCGCGACCCGGCGCTGCAGGAACTCCGCCGCAAAGGGCGCGATTTCGCCGAGGCGGACAAGGAGACGATGCTCCAACGACAGGACGAAGTCCTTCGCGGCGTGCTGCCGCTCCACCGGCAGATGGCGGAATCCGGCCAGATCGAACTCTCCACGACGCCTTTCTATCATCCGATCCTTCCGCTGCTCGTCAACCTGGAGTGCGCGCGCGAGGCGATGCCGGATGTGCCGATGCCCGACGTGCGCGCCGATTTCGCGCCGGATGCCGCAGTGCAGGTGCAGCGCGCGATCGAGCTCGCCACGCGCACGTTCGGCCGGAAGCCCTGCGGCCTGTGGCCGGCCGAAGGCTCCGTGAGCACGGGCATTCTGCCGCTGCTGCGCGAGCACGGGATCCGCTGGATCGCGACCGATGAGCAAATTCTCGCGCGCGCCGCCGGAACGGACCTCTCGCGCGATCACTCGGCCAGCCTGAATCATCCGGACGGGCTCTACCAGCCCTACGCGTTGCCCGGCGATGGAACCCCGGCCATCGTCTTCCGGGACCGCGGGCTCTCCGACGCGATCGGGTTTGAGTATCACCACGGCGGCTCGACGCCCGGCGCGGAGAACTTCGTCTGGCGCGTCTCCGAGGGCGCGCGCCGGTGCAACGGCTCGCCGCGGCTCGTCTCGGTGATCCTCGACGGCGAGAATCCGTGGGACCATTACGAGGACGCCGGCGTGCCGTTCCTCCGCGAGGTGTTCTCGCGGCTGTCGCGCAGTCCGGATATCCGCACGACACGCCTGTGCGACTACATCCAGGCGCACCCGCCCGAGAAGAGACTCGATCACCTGCCCGCCGGCTCGTGGATTGACGGGAATTTCGCGATCTGGCTCGGCAGCCCGGAAGACCGCGCCGCGTGGAGCCTGGGGGCCCAGGCGCGCAATGCGCTGACGCGCCGCATCGCCGCAGGCCCGCCGCTCGACCCGAACGCGCTGCGGCTGGCGTGGGAGGAAATCTATATCGCCGAGGGCAGCGACTGGTGCTGGTGGTTCGGCGGCGACCACACCTCGGACCAGGACTACCTGTTCGACGAACTGTTCCGCAATCACTTGTCGAACCTGTACCGGTTCATCGGCCTGGAACCGCCGGCGTCGCTGGCGCGGCCGATCGGCAAGCCGCCGAAGGCGGCGCAGGATGCCGGGCTCGACATGGACCTGGCGACCGACGGACTGCCGGGCGTGCGCGCCGGCTGGAAGCCGGCCGGGTATCGGCGTTTCGGCGCGGAGAGTTCCGCGATGCGCCGCTCGGGTGAAATCGCCGGCGGGTTGGTCTACTGGTTCGCCGAGAAACAATTCTTCCTGAACCTGAAGGCCGGCGGATACGGCGAGGCGATCCAGTTCGACATCGTCTTCACGAGCTCCGGCGTGAAACGAGTCTCCGTCGCGCCCGCGCCCGCCGCGCAGGGGGGCGCCGGGGCGGCCCGCTTCAGCGCGCCGGTCTCGTCGCTTGTCGGACGGGCTGAAGGTCAGATACAATTCTACGTCGAAGTCCGACACGGCAATGAGACGGTCTTGAGAGTTCCGAAGAGCGGGATCATTCCAGCAGCCGTTCCGGCCGAAGCCCGCTAGCGCCGGAATGCGCAGACTCTTCTGCGGCGGAGAACCAGCGAGAAATCCAGCATGAAAATCGCCATCGTGGCATCCGAGGCGGTGCCGTTCGCGAAAACGGGCGGGCTTGCCGACGTGGCGGGCGCGCTGCCGAAGGCGCTGTTCCGGCTCGGGCACGAGCCGATCCTGATCCTGCCTCTCCACCGGGCGGTCCGGCGCTCCGGCGCAGCCCTGTCCGAGGCGGGACGCATCGTCGCGCCCGTCGGGATACGGTGGGTCGAGTCGCGGCTCTGGCGCGGCGAGATCCCCGGCATTGACGTCGCCGCATACTTTCTGGAGCAGGATTCGTATTTCGACCGCGACGGGATTTACGGCTACAACGACGACGATTACGCGGATAACTGCGAGCGGTTCTCATTCCTGTCGCGCGGCGCGTTGGAGGTCGTCCGAAGCATCGGCTTCGACGCGGACGTGTTTCACCTCCACGATTGGCAGACCTCGCTCGTTGCGCCGTACCTGCGCATCCTGTACTCGGCGGACCCGCTCCTCCGCCGCGCCGCCGCGCTCCTGACGATCCACAACGTCGCCTACCAAGGAATTTTCTGGCACTGGGATATGGATGTGCTCGGGCTGGACTGGTCGCACTTCAATGTCCGCGAGTTCGAGTTCTGGGGCAAGATCAACCTGCTCAAGGCCGGGATTCTGTACGCCGACGTCGTGAACACGGTCAGCCCGACCTACGCGCGCGAGATTCAGACGCCTGAGCAGGGCTGGGGGCTGGACGGCGTCCTGCGCGATCGGCACGACGTGCTGCACGGCGTGGTTAACGGCATTGACGATGCGGTCTGGAATCCCGCCGCCGACCCGCACCTGACGGCGCGCTTCGGCCCGGAGGACCTGCGCGGCAAGGCGGCCTGCAAGGCGGCCTTGCAGCGGCAATGCGGACTCCCGCAGCGCAAGGCGCCGCTGATCGGCATCGTCAGCCGCTTCGCCGAGCAGAAAGGGCTGGACCTCGCCGCCCAGGCGCTGCCGGAGCTGTTCGACCGCGGGCCGCTCCAATGCGTCATCCTCGGCGACGGCGGCGACGGGGTGCAACTCCTGATCGAGAGCGTGGCCAAGCAGTTCCCGGACCGCCTGCGCGCCTTCGCGCAGATGGACGAGCGCCTAGCGCATCGCATCATCGCCGGCGCCGACATGATTCTGGTCCCCTCGCGCTTCGAGCCGTGCGGCCTGACGCAGTTGTACGGGCTCAAATACGGCAGCGTGCCGATCGTCCGGCGGACCGGCGGGCTGGTGGACACGGTCGCCGACTGCACGCCCGCGACGCTCGCGGCGGGGACGGCGACCGGTTTCCTGTTCGACGATCCGACGCCGGAAGCGCTCGGCGAGTGCGTTGGGCGCGCGCTCGATCTCTATCGCGACGCGGCCTCCTGGAAACGCCTGATGGCCGCCGGCATGTCGCAGGATTGGTCGTGGGAATCGAGCGCGAAACGCTATCTCGATCTCTACGCCGAGGCGCGGGCGCTTCATCAATCAGGAGACCGGGTTCCACGCTGAACTGACAGGGGCAAATGATGAAGACCGTGCGATTCGTGATGGCGCTGCACAACCACCAGCCGGTGGGCAATTTCGAGGAGGTGTTCGAGAAGGCCTGCCGCATGGCGTACCATCCGTTCCTCGACGTGGCCGAAGAGTTCCCCCGGATCCGCCTGACCCTCCACTACTCCGGGCCGCTCTTCGAGTGGGCGGAGGCGCATGATCAGCGGCTGGTCGAGCGCGTCATCGCCGGCGCCCGCGGCGGCCGATTCGAGCTGATGGGCGGCGGTTTCGGCGAGCCGATCCTCACCATGCTCTCCTCCGACGACGCGATCGGCCAAATCCGCCTTTTCTGCGAGCGCCTTCGCCGCCGGTACGACGTGCCGGTGCGCGGCCTGTGGCTGACCGAACGCATCTGGGAAGCGCAACTCGCCAGCCTCCTCGCTAGGGCCGGCATCGAGTACTCCGTCGTGGACGACTTCCATTTTCGCGCCGTCGGCCTGCGCGAGGACGACCTTACCGGCTACTACATCACCGAGGACCAGGGAACGCTGCTGCGCATGTTCAGCGGCAGCGAATTTCTCCGCTATGCGATTCCCTTCCGCGACCCGCAGGACACCCTCGCGTACCTGCGGCGGTTCGCGACCGACGACGGGCGCAACGTGGTCGTCTACGCCGACGACGGCGAGAAGTTCGGCCTGTGGCCGGAGACGTACAAACATGTCTACGAGCGCGGCTGGCTTCGGAGTTTCCTGAAGCTCTTGAACGCGAACCGGGACTGGATCCGCTTCTCGACGTTCGCCGAGACGCTCGACGATCTGCCGCCGCGCGGCCGGATTTATCTCGCCGACGCCTCGTACCGCGAGATGACCGAATGGGCGCTGCCGGTCAAGGCGCAGCTCGAGCTGGAGGGCATCCTCGACCGGCTGAAGGCGGCGCAACTGCTCGACGCGGCGCGGCCGTTCATGCGCGGCGGAACGTGGCGGAACTTCAAGGCGAAGTACGTCGAGGCCGCGCAGATGCACGCGCGAATGACCGAGGTCAGCCGGCTCGTCGCCGGCCGCCAGGCCGCCCGGAATTATGAAGAGGCGCGCCGCGCGCTCTATCGCGGCCAGTGCAACTGCGCCTACTGGCACGGCGTCTTCGGCGGCTTGTACATGCCCTTCCTCCGGTTCGCGATTTATGAGCAATTGCTGAAGGCCGAGAATCTCCTGGCCGACCGCCGCGAACATCCCGGCCGGCGCGTCGGCGACCTCGACCTCGACGGCCGCCCGGAGGTGAAGCTCTACAACCGGGCGCTGAACTGCTACCTGAAGCCGGACCGCGGCGGCGCGCTCTACGAACTCGACGACCGCGAGCGCGGCTGGAACCTGACGGCGGTGATGACGCGCCGGCCCGAGGCGGCGCACCGGCGGCTGGTCGAAGCGGTGCAGTCCGGCAAGGCCTTCCTCGTGCAGCCCGGCGGTCGCGCGCAGAGCATCCACGACCAGGTGCGCTGCAAGGAACCGGGCCTCGAGAAACTGTTGCAGTGCGATCCGCACGTGCGGGAGTCGCTGCTGGACCATTTCTATCCAGCCGACGCCGCCGTCGAGGCGCTCAAACGCAGCGAGGTCGCCGAATGGGGCGATTTCATCGGCGCCGAATACGATCTGAAGGCGCCGCCTTCGCACGGCAGCGCCGTCACGCTCAGCCGCAGCGGACAGGCCGGCCCGCCGGGACGCAAGGCGCCCGTGCAGATTTCCAAGCGCATCACGCTCGGCCCAGGCGGCACGCTCGAGGCGCGTTACGCGCTGGGCTTCCCCGAGGGCGCGCCGCCGGACACCCTCTTCGGCGTCGAGTTCAACTTCGGCCTGATGGCCGGGGATGCGCCGGACCGGAATTATTTCTCCCACGCCCACGAGAACCTCAACAACCTGAGCACACTGATTTCGCGGTCCGACGAGCCGGCGCTGGGCCTGGTGGACGAATGGCTCAAAGTCGCCATCTGGCTGCACGCCGAGCCGAGCGCCGCGTTCTGGGCGTACCCGGTCGAGACCGTGAGCGATTCGGAAGGCGGGTTCGAGCGCGTGTACCAGGGCTCCGCCGTCATCCCGCATTGGCCGCTGAACGCCATGCCCGGCGAAGAGTTGATTTTCACGCTGCGCCTTGAAGTCGGCGAAAAGTGAACGACGACTACGCGGGAATTACAGGAAGCATGCGAATCCCGCCCGGCGCGTCCAATGACTCCCCCACCTCCCAGGATCTCCATAAATCCCAGGGCAGGCTTGCATGTTGCGCCCGATAATGTAAAATCGTGCTTATGGGCGACACGCCGATACAGAATTCACCGCCGTCTCCGGCTGCTGGGACTCAGCCGGCGCGCGGCCCGAAGTCGGTCGTGCACCTCAACCTGATCTTCGAAGTCGGCCGCGCCTCGCTCTCGAAGCTCGACGTGGGCGACCTGCTCGCCACGGCCGCCGAGGCGATCCAGCGCCATTTCGGCTACTACGACGTGAGCATCTTCCTGCTCGACCCGGATGCGCAGGAGTGCGTCCTCGTGGCGCACGCCGGCGACTACAAGAGCGAGGGCGTCAAAGGCTATCGGCAGAAACTCAGCGTCGGCATCGTCGGCTGGGTCGCCGGCCACGGCCAGACCGTCCTCGCCAACGACGTCCGCAAGGACCCGCGACACGTCGTCGCGTTCCTCGGCGAGGCCGCGCTCCTCTCCGAATTGGCCGTGCCAATTCGGCTGCACGGCAAGACGCTCGGCGTCATCAACGTCGAGAGGCGCGAGGTGAACGCCTTCGACGACGGCGACGTGATGACGATGGAGACGCTCTCCGACCAGCTCGCGCAGGCCATCGCCAACGCGCAACTCTTCGAACAGACGAACCTGCTCCTCGACCTGAACCGCAGTTTCCTCGACGCCGTCCCTTCGAGCCTGTGCGTGCTCGATTCGCAGATGCGCATCCTTTTTACGAACCCGCGTTTCTGCCGCTTCTTCGGCCGCACCGCGGAAGAGGCGCAGGGCATGGACATTCGCCGGCTCCTGCCGGCTGCGCTCTTGCAGCAAGGCGGCCTCGAGTCGGCCATCCGCCGCGCGGCGGCGCAGAGCGAGCCGCTCTTCTGCCCCGACCTGCCCGTCCAGGTTCCCAACCAGCCGCAGCGATATTTCAACGTGCACGCCGCCCCGACCCAGGTGCCCGAAGGCGGCGGCGTGCTGCTGCTGTTCGAGGACATCACGGAGCGACGCCGCTCCGGCGACGAACTCCTCCGCGAGAAACAAAAGCTCGAGCACGTCGTGGATCTAATCGGCGCCGGCCTGGCGCTCATCGGCAGGGACCGCCGGATCCTTTGGGCCAACCGCACGATCAGCGAATGGTTCGGCCGGGACGTTCCCGTCACGGGGCGCTACTGCCACGAGGTCTATTGCCGCCGCGACACGAAATGCGCCTCCTGTCCGGCCGATCAATGTTTCGCCGCGGCCGTCAACAGCGAGGTGGAAGTCGTCCTGACTCGTTCCGACGGCGCCCTGCGCGAGTACCATCATGCCGTCACGCCCGTGCTCGGCGAGAACGCGCAGGTGGACCACGTGCTCAAGCTCACGCTCGACGTGACCGACGAGACGAAGAAGGTCTATCAGCTCTCGCGGCTGCGCCAGATCGGCGAGCTGATGCAGGGCGTGCTCGACCTCGACCGGCTGCTGCATTTCGTGCTGACCTGCGTCACGGCCGGTCAGGCGCTGGGATTCAACCGCGCATTGCTCTTCCTGGTGGACAAGGACCGGAACGTCCTCGAAGGGAAGATGGGCGTCGGCCCCGCGAGCGCGGAGGAGGCCGGGCGCATCTGGAGCCAGATCACGCGCGACGCCCCGACGCTCGAAGACCTGCTCGCGCGTTACGACCATGCGGTCCCTCGAATGCCGTCCCTGCTCGATCAGCTCGCGCGCGGCATCTGCATCCCGCTGAGCGACACCTCGCACATCGCCGTCGCCTGCGCGTTCGGACGCCGCCCGATCGTCGTCTCGCGCCCGTTCGACGACCCGCGCGTGAGCGCGGACTTCCAGCGACTGCTCGGCTCGCGCGAATTCGTCCTCGCCCCGCTCATCGCGCGCGGAGAGCCGGTCGGCGTCATCCTGGCCGACAACCTCTTCAGCGGCCAGCCGATCAGCGAGGACCACGTCGAGCTCCTCAGCATGTTCGCCAACCAGGCCGCCATCGCGATCGAGAACGCGGG